>Ga0209671_1007456_pt1 | contig 11355 bp, 8 predicted proteins | sample WorMetHERISLAND2_2_FD_187401 | JGI IMG/M metagenome (GOLD analysis project Ga0209671, IMG submission 187401) | Marine gutless worms symbiont microbial communities from Max Planck institute for Marine Microbiology, Germany - Olavius geniculatus... | ecosystem: Host-associated > Annelida >...
GGTTACAATCGCTAATTATTGTGTAATTTATGCTTTAATATATGAACTTTGGATTAATAATAGCCTAATAGACGACGCCAAGTCATTTTACCTGAAACAGCAGTGTTACATTACTATTTAAAAAAATTTAAAAACACATCAGTGCAAAAAAACTCCTACGAAAGTCACATCGCCTAAAAAATAAAAAAATATCAAAATTCATGTACACCACAAATACAAAAAAACGCATAAGTAAAAAATTTGCAATTGTAATATCCTAACACAAAAATTCATACCTATCAATTATATTTTCGTTTTCCATTGTTAGCTACAGCAATTCCGCACCATACATTCCGCAAATTACCACCACGTCGAGCTTGGAAGGTAGGCAGTAAATTGCGGAATCGGGCTGATCACGTGATCATGCCCGTCAACCAATCATCTTCATTCCGCAGATTTCGTTCCGCAAATTACTTTCCGCATTTCCGCAAATTACCCATACCCTTATAGACCTTCTATGTCTACCAGGCATATAAGTTCTACCATCTTCCCAATAATGTAGGGGCCTACCCGATCTACCTCTAGCAATTTTCCAGATCTTTGCAACTGTTATAAAGATCATAAAGATCGCCGATCTACCGCTAGAATTATTGAATTACAATTTCCATTAGCGGCCTACTCAGTCAACAAAGTACGGCTTATGTTCTCTATATACAACTTCTGAAAGCATATTTGAATGCTAAAAACACATACACTGTAGAAAGATACACCGTCAGAAAACTACCGATCCGATTTATGACATCATCAATCGAACCCTAGCGCGTGAGTGAGCTGACGATCGGTAGGTCGGAGCCTCGGAGGTCCGATACCTACCTCGTCCTCAGTCACATCACGCTGTGGTCACATGCAGAGCAATGAGTATGAGTCGGGCACGAATTTTAAATTTACTAAACGTTTAATGTCAAGACTGGTTGCTTTTTATGCTCATAAAGACGAAACTACTAACACCAGCGATTCAAAACACTGTTTTGTTGATATATTCCCTCAGTTATATAGCAAGTTAGCAAGTTGGAGTGTAATGGGGTCAGTGTATTTATGACGTTTTAACTTCCAACTGGTTGACCCATCTCTTGAAAAAAGTGATGCATACAAACTAGGTCACAAGAAACTAGGTCAAATAAGTCCCTTTCCTCTATTTGTTTACTAAATCGCTCTAGTTATTAATTCATTTTTTGACATATTGCGGATTATTTAAATAATGCATAGTGATTAATGTTCTTACTTAGAACTCGCGGAACAATGACATGCTATTAGTTTCAGCTGTTATTATCACCTTTTGTGATTTTTGCTGTTCTCGATGCATGGGTTCTTGAATATTGCCGTTAACAAGTGTATAAACTAATGTTTTGTACATTTATATTTGCTGTTTTATTACTAAAATATGTTTATAGGTGATCAATTCATTGGCTTCTATCTCCCACATTTAGAATCAAAATATGACGCAGTCCCCTCTTTTTGGGCACAACTTTCCCCCACTTTTGGACTCAAGTCACCACCTCCCTTTTAGCTTCTTTTCCCTCTCTAAGGGGGAGTTTTGTTAAAGGTGTAAATTAAAAAATAGGCGGAAAAGTTTTGTTAAGGGTGTAGATTGCCTAGTAGAAATAGGGGGAACTTTTGATCTACATTTTGAACAGAACTCTCCTTCCCCATTTCTCACTTGTGCAAGCTGCACCCACCACGTATAGGAATAGAAGCCACTGGATCAATTACAGACATATTGGGCCTCAGATATTTTATGGTCATGACCTTGATCTTCTTGGGGTCACATGACATTGGGTGAGGTCAAGTTTGGCTAAGTCAAGTCCAAACTCAAGAACACAGTTACGCAGTCAAGAACACAGTTAAGCTGTCAAGACCAAATCACCTGGCTGTTTCCAATGTTAAAGGAATACAATTAGGGCTTGGCTTGACCAAGCGGTCAAGTTCGTTATTTGAGCATAATGTTAACTTTTTGTCCAGTTAAATAAAGGCCGGCATCTGATAATTAATATACAAATTTTGTTACTTACTATATACTGCCGTAAACAAAGCAGATGACACAAGCATCAGACTTGATGTCATTGTTGACCTGCATTGCTAAAAACTTTGCACAGAATTTTTTTCTTTATATTCACAGAATTGTCACATGCAAACTAACTAATATTGCACACATCAGTTGATCAATAGGCTCATATAGAACCAGAAAACTTTTCTAAAATGTTAATTTAACTAATTGCATTATTGCAGTTCCGTAAAATGGCCAACCACAAACGAAAGTCAAGTCTAAAGTCATGTCAAAAGTCAAGACTAAAGTCAAAGCCCAGCTTGTACTTAAAAACAGATATTAGGGACTCCGAAAAAAATTACAATTCTTGCCACCAGATCTCATTTTTTACAGCAATAACTGAACCAAATTTGATTTTGGTTGGCGCTCCACCCCAGACTCTGCTGGGCGATCTCAGCGCTTTCCAAGACCTATGATTTGGAATTTTAGGGTCTTATTTTTAAAAAAGAGAAAGGAGGGGAAGGAAAGAAAAAATGAAGGGGAATGAGAGGGAAGAAATGACAGGGCAGGAAAAAAGGGGAAAGGGAAGGGAAGGAAGGTGAGCCACTGCCCCCAATACTTATTTCTGGCTACAACACTGTGATCAATGATGACCATGCATCTATCTTGCACGGTTATGGAGATATCACGCCACAAATATTTTGGGGCTACTACTACCTCTACTACTACTATGCAGACCAGTTCTGGTCAATTTTTGTTCAAATTCCACTAATTTTGTTGCCATGGCAACGAGAGTTGGCTGTGGTAGACTGACTGAAATCATTAATTTGCCCGACCCCCAAAACCCTTGTAGATATCTCCTACACATGCCTTGTTGTCAGAGCTGGCGGAAGGGCCCCCTTGTACCCATGTTGACCCACCTCAAGTTGACAATACACATTCTCAGTATGCTAAGGCATATGAGTTCAGGCCACGTGACTTTGCTACAAGGGGAATTTTAACCCTGTAAATTTTTCCCCAATCTGATTTACAGTTCTGGCTTTTCCTCACATTTCTAGTTTTGCATGTTTTTTGCCCCTAAATTTTTTTGGAGGGCTTTCCAAAATTTTGAACCGGGATTATTCAGTCGAACACACTTTGCATTTGGGTGCAAAATTTTGTGGCAGTCGGCCGATAGAACTTGGAGATCTTGTGGCGAAAAACAGTAAAGGATAATGATAATAAACGCCAGCAAAATATAAGTCCACTCTGAAAACTATCGTTTCTGGGCGGACTAGCGATCTCAAATGCTGCAAAATGCAATGAGTTTAGTTGTGTTACAGTTGTTTTGTTGTCCTGTACAGTGTGGTATGCATTGTGTGTAGATTGAGAAGCTGTTGGTAGCGAAGGAACATGGCTGCTATGATGTCGTTCACTGGCACGAAGCTTGTGAGTTGCCTCCTGTCATAATAATTCACTTTTTGTAGAGTACTATATCAGACAGGTTAGGTATTCACTGATCATTCACATGTACGAGAGTCGTTCAATAAATTTTGGAACTGTTCTTCTCAGTAAGCACACAATGACAGTTGAAAACCAAAACTATTATGAAGTTGTACGGTCACTACTGTACATCAATTATATTAATCATTACATCATTACATTACATCATTTTCATTAATGATGTCGCGCTGTGATGTCATTATTATTAAGATATAAATGATGGGCATTTATGTTGGCATAGTCGCAGAATAATCATGAAACTTTCTACTCGCGGAAGGCGTAGAAAGTGCTGAAATTTATTGTAGATTATCTGTAGTAATCAGCAGTGACACTTTGTCACATTTGAGAGTACATGTATTTGAATAGTTCGTTCGCTTCTGCAGCTGCTGTCTGTCCATGTTGGAACACTGCATATGACAATAACGATCAGTGGCAGACAATACATTTTTTCTGACAGTTGGAGAGCTGTTCTCGCAGACGTTCTGCCCGAATGACATATTATGAATGCAGAATATTACTGCACAGCAGTTTGCAGCAATGGACCAGGTTTGTTGCAGAACAGTGTCGTTCTTTAACATGGCAATGCACCACTACGTGATAGGCCTGTTAGACAGTTGAGACAGAAATGTGCTGGGAATTGCTACAGCATTTGCTTTACAGTTCAGATTAAGCTTCAAGTGATTTTTTGTTTGTTTGGACCACACAACGAATCATTTGGAGAAATGAAGTTTAAGAACAATGAAGATGTTCAACAGCATGTGTCTGAAAATTTTAACATGGTGCCAACAAAAACTTAATGCTACGGGTTCCAGCTGACTTGTAGAGCAGTGGGAACATTGCAGTGAACTGCAGGCAGATTATGTTGAAAAGTAAAATAACTGTCAGAATTGTGTGATTTACTGTCATTGTATAAGGATGTCAGTCCTGGAATTTATTGAACGACCCTCGTATACACTCAGCACACACCCAAACAGTATGTTATGTTTTTATTCCTTTTTATATTATTTAGGCTTAGTTTTTTGCTGGTGTTGAGTATTGCCATCGAGGGTTGTAGTAGGGAGGTGTGTTGTAATCACTGAACTTTTAGTTGCAGTTGCCTGTTTCAGTATTGCTGTTAACTTGTACACTTTGAATAACCTCGTCAAAGCATTTGACCACGTTTCTTGAAAATTTTTTACATTCTTAGGCTGTCGGTACATAGCAATGGGAGGCCTTACGTTTCTTCATTGTTTCTTTCTTATTTTTTTCTTTATTTTCCAGTTCTTTTGCATAACCAGGCATCAGACGAAGACCAAAATTGGCGACAAAGACAGCCTTTACCTGGAAGGAATTGAGGCCAAATTTCAGCTAGATTGTTGAGGGGTTTTGGAGGGAGGGGCATTTTTCCACATTTATAATCAACAGCTTGACGAATCAGCAGCTGTGGACCAAGACTTGTGGTATGTCCTAAATCCACACATCACGTACGCGTGCCGCCTAGTTTAATGTGATTGCGTTCGGGCATGTCATGATGTTGCTATGAGGGTAATGTCAACCACCTGAATTTTCCCCCACTCGGACTTACGGCGCGAGGTGGCCTCATGTTGGGCTGTGCCCCAAATTTCTGGTTGTTTGTATGGTGGTTTTCGTTGACCACTTTCAGTGGTGGTTGCACGTAGCTGGTGAGTGACTGGAATGGTTGGACTTGTTTGAGTGGTGTTGGGGTATTGCTGTGTATGGCAGTGCATGAAGAGTACATTGAGATGAGGATCAAGAACGTCTGCAAGGGTGGAGTTGATGCTGTCATAGACTTTGTCAGCACTTCGCGAACTGTCGGCCGTGCCACCAAAGTGCTCAAAGAGGCATGCGTTCTATACTCAATTAAAATGTCAAGTTTTACTACACATACATTTTGTCTTAAAATGGGGGATACATAACTTTTGAAACTACTCAAAAGTACACAAAGATGTCTGTTTATTTAAGGTCGTGGTGCTGTTAGTATGGTATAGTTATCCCCGTTTTTACTGGATGTCAAAACTTGTCTTAACAACTTTTTAAATTTTTACAACATTTTTTATCTGCGTAATAATTGTAATTTACTTGTAATCTGTATTTAATTTACATGTTCTGTATTGTGTAAGTTGCATTTGTCAGCTTTCGATATACGAACTTGACGATAATGACCGCGATTTCATTACAGTTATTCCAACTTTCTAATTCTACATAAAAGCAGTGGTGGATCCAGATATATTAAGTGGGATTGAGTTCTAAAGGGGCAAGATCAGTGCCTCTGGGGACCCCTCTCCACTGGCTGAGGTGGGAGCTGGGGAGGAGGCTGCACTCCGTTCTGAGACAAAAAAAATGCCAATTACATGCAGAAATAGTTCGATTTTGTGCATATTTTTTGGATAGGTTTGTTTATTTTTGAGCGCCGGCTGGGGGAGGGAGATGGGCATCACCCACTTCCCTTACAAAAAAAAGGTTAAGTTTGGTGCATATTTTTGTCATACACTTTATGCGGGGTAGGTTAGATTTGTCACTGTCTAAAAGCCCAAGAAGAGCCATGGAGTATGACTGTGTGTTGGATCCATGTAGGGTGGTGTTCTGGTGGTGGGTGGTAATTCCAAGTACGAGGTTCCACTGCAGCTGCACAGCCTGGCGATGCATCAGCAGAGTGTGCTTGGTGTTCACCGAGGCACTCGCTCTCAACTCACTGAACTTGTCCAGCTGGTCGCTGCCAAGGAGGTCTGATGTCTCTCCGCTACAACGCTGTGTGGCGTAGTGTTGTAAATTAGTAGTCACTAATGGACTGAGGCATCTTCTTGGTTATTTCTATAGTCAGCCAACTGATGTCAGCCCACCATTCCAAAGGGCAGCCATTCCAAAAGGCAGCTACGATTAGTGATAGGGTTAGGGTTAGGACAGTGCCGGATTAAGACTGGAGGCCCTAGTGCACTCAGAAAAATGAGGCCCCTTGTCCAAAATTTGAAATTCCTAGCAATCGATGTTCAGTTTTTAACCATAAGTGACTGAAGAAGACTCACTGAAGATCCTAGGTCAGCTTTTTTGGACTAAAGATGCTTACTGGTCGTGTTAGTTCTGTTCAGAACACAGCTCCAAAATGCTGTCAGAAAACCTGTTTCCAGCTTTGTCAAAGCTTGATGATCGAATTAGCTTTAACCTAAGTTGTTTTCTTCTGCAATGGATCTTCAGCAGTTTGTTGTAGAACTTTTAAATACACATGATAGTTAGAATTCAAACTGTTGAGTGCATCAGCATGCGCTGACCACCGAGTTTCATTCAGGCATTTTGGAACAGATCCATGCATATCAGTAGCTTTCAACTTCTCCATGAGTACATTCCATCGCGACGTAGAGGAGGACAGAAACATGCACAATTTCTGTACAACTCTGAAGAAGGTAACTGCTTTAACCAGAACTGCCAAAATTAAATAGTTTTTAAAATACAAATCTCAAGATGTGTATACTGACCAGCGAACTGTCTTAATTATTGATATATTTCGTATGTATTGAGCCTCCCCCCAAGTTCAGAAGCCCCCGGTTCAGGTGAACCGTAGTTAATTCGGCACTGGGTTAGGGTTGTTGTTAATGTTAGTTTGGCATTTAGTGAGTACATGGGAAAGTCTGGCGGTGGCTTGATACGAGCACTGAATGACTTGGTTCTTCCATACTTGATTGATGAATGTAACTTGGGTCAGTGATGACATTTGTCAACTATGTTCAGCTGTCTTCTTGATGCGTGCTGTACCAAAGACAAAGCTTGAGGATGGGGATAGATCGTTTGCAGTCATTGGCCCACGATTATGGAACTGCGCCAACTATGCTGTGAGCTATAGAAGACTACGAACAATTCAAAAAGCTACTAAAGATTTGTTTGATTGAGGCTGTGGTGACTAGTAACTTTTTGCTTTTCAAATCAATGCTGTGTATATGGTAAATTGATTTTATTATTATTACTATTATACTGTGATGTGTGCTGGTTGCAGATAATCCCGCCAGTGTTCAGCGTGTACCCGGTGGAGGATGCTGACCGAGTGTTTCAGAAACTGAGTCAGAGTCAGATCAATGGACGGGCGGTGTTCCGCGTCTCCATGTCATCGGACAGCGATGCCGAACTCTTCTCTGCTGACGATGATACTATAAGCACCCCGACTGATCCAATGACCACTGCCTCCAGTCATGATGACGACAACGACGGCACTGAACCCGCGTTCTTCGTGCCACATTCTGACACTTAATGCGTTCACCGACGGATGCCAGCAGCATTCCAGAGCTCTTCCAAACTTTTCTTGTCATTTATTTATCTTGTTCCACGCACACAGACGTGTAGTTCATTTTATTTTATTGAGTGTTCAGAGTTTGTTTGTTTGCAGTTCCAGCGGTTAGCTGACATTGAATGACTCTGAAGTTGGCGTATGCTCAGCAGTTGAGACATTTTCGTTAGTGACTAGTTACAGTTTAGTCGAACTACCTTAACAACAGGGTATTGTGCGTTTTTGATTAGTGTAAAGTTTTATATATTTCGTTACCCACCAGGCTGATGCTGAGTTTTAAGATACGTTATGTCATGTTGTATCCTGTCAATGTTTTTCCATTAGTAGAGTGTATTCAGTGCATGCAAAATGTTGTCTATCTCAGATAACTACGGATTTTCATGTAGGCCACATGTTGAGCCATTATCAGCAGAGACTGCGGAAGGTATTTGAAAGTGGGGAGCAAAGCATGGCGAGCGCGGAGCACGAGCCTATAACAGGGGTCTGGGGGCGGAGCCCCCAGTGGGGTCCAGGGGCAGAGCCCCTGGTCAGGGCCCCCCTGAAGCTGAGACACTTTTTCGCTTTTGGACGTTTAATGCAAGCAGCAAATTTGCCTTCTTTTCTGAAATCTAGAAACACAGAAAACCAGACATTTGTGTTGTCTCGCCAACGTGGCCATCGTACCATCCTCTTCTACTTTTTTACACCAGCTAGCCATATATGGTCTGTGGAATGGAACTTTGTCCCCCAGAAGCAAACTCCTTCTTTTTTGACACGCTACAGCTATGCTGTAGTCTCTGGCATACACAATGCGTCTGTTGTCCGTCTGTTCGTTTGTGGGTCATGGTTATGTTGTGGTTGAACAATGCGAGATAGGGCCATGGTTGATATTGATCACTAATAAGAAATCTTATAGGCCCTTTCACTTTCAGGTAAAATGAAAATCATCGATCTTGGATGATTTTGAAGGTCAGTACTGCAACAGCAGCTGTAGCCTATAGGCTGTAACGTGTCTTCCCCAGTGACAGCTGGACTTCTTGTTTGTGAATTGATACACAAATTTTGACAATTTAAACTTCAGTTAACAAAACTGTGCAAATATTTCAGTATCGAGGCGATCATGGGACGTTGCACAGTCTGCACAGGATTGAAGCTGAAATGGTAAACTTAAGTCACCAAAAAAATTGCAATGGCCTATAGTTACTCGCATTTTGCTCTTTGCTGCATCTTGAGTGATTAGAGTATAAACCAGTGTGTCCGTGGTTCCAACCTACGTGGATGACGCTCTGTCATTAAATTTCCTGATCGACAACGCCTTCATTTAGTTCGTCCATTATTGAACTCGTCACTGGCTGTAGCACTCTACAATCTACATCGGCGAGGTGACCGAGCGTTGCCCATCTCTGCAGCAAAAAACTTGGAACAGAGAGATTGCCATCAGATGTGACGTCACCAAAGTGTCTACGATCACTAACTTAAGTCTCCTCTGTTTCCCGTGTTTCCCATAGCTGACTGTAAAGTGCACGCTGTGCATTTTTTACTTTAATATAATCATTATAATGTAATGCAAAGCATTAGCACCAACAATTTATTTATGCACGGGCATGAAAAATGGGGGGCAAGCAACATTGCTTGCCCCCCACTCAAAAAAGAGGGGGCCCCTTTGCCCCTGCGATTCCGTGCTCTATGATTATCAGGAAACCACACCTATCAGAAAATGCTTTATTAGATATGCAGTCTCTGCCATTCTTCTGTTAATACCATTTGAGACTCTGTGCACAAGCCAAATAACTCGTAGGGCTGGGCCCAGCCTTAAAAATTAACCCAACCAAACAAGCCTTGCTTGACTGATCGATCAAAGGCTACATTTCAAGTTCCAGTTTTCAGTCACTGTTTAGCTTGAATGGTATCAAATCGTATTGGTTCACTGGAACTCTTGATTTGAAAAATGGTAATGTAATTGCAGTCAGTGTGAACATTGGAAAAAGTGATGTCACGTTGAAAAGCATTTTTATTTTTTTTGAAAATAAAAAATGTTGCTAAACGTTAAATAAAAAACGTGACCCTTTTTACCTGATGTATTGACTATAAATTCATTGTTTCATGATCAGTTTTTATCGCAGGCACCCAATTTAAATATGAATTATGTCATTATTTTATCAGTAACATTTTATATTAAATCATCATCTTTTTACTCTGAGCGTTCCACGTTTATTAAAAGTAAAATACATTACAAAATTAAAACACGTTAAAATGCTTTTATGAAGAATAAGAAACGTTTATTAGTAGTCGGTGGAACTGGCCAGACTGGGCCATAGTAATTGAGCTAAGGTCCGTGCATCATCTGCGGTGTTTTGCATAGCCGTTCTGAGCAGATATAGTCAAATCGTATAATATACTGATGTTATACGATATACCCACTTACGTCCTTTAGTTTCGTATTCTGTACGTGTACTGTTAAATTATTTTTGTAGTCGTTTGATGTAGCAACACGTTCAACTTTCCACTGTTATTCCAGTATTTCGCTACAGTTCATTGTTCTGTTTTTATCATTATTATTACAGTTTGAACGATTCTGTACTGCTTGTTGTCTTGTTTCCGTTATCTGGTGTTGCCACTTGAAATCGAAAACAAACTACATCATGTGCCATAAAAATCATGGCCCTTTACTTTTGTCCATATCTTCATCAATTATTGACCGATTTTCCAATTCTTTCACTCGCACACACTGTAGAAAATTTGCAATAATGTGTATATCTCTTCACACCGTAAATGCCTCTCTACACTACCTTGTGAAATATAAATGTAAGAGAAAACTAATGATATTAACAAACATTTAGGTAAACGAAAAAAACACTTCAGACCAACATTGCGGTGAATGAGGTGAATGATCCGTATGACACTACACTGTGTTAGACCCACACAAAAGTAAACTGCCACGTTTTTTGGCCCGCCCTGTAGAAATGACTGAACACAGAGGCTTTTCAGTAAAAGAAGCTGGTCGATTAAAGTGTTGAGCTCAGTTACCGAGAATGAATTTTGTTACGTCAATTAGAGCTATCTCTTACCATTGTAACACACTTTCAAATAACAGAAAATCTGCATTGCATCCACTCGTGAGTCGTGTAATTTAAACTTTATTTGCAGTGGAATATCCTGGCAAAAAATAATGTAAAAACCTGTCAGAGCTAAAATAGGAGTAACTGATAGAACACAGCCAAGAAAGTTTAATCATTATGGAATAATTCTGGTTTCACCATTACATAATCAATTATGGTCAGAAGAAACCAAATGTGCATAGGCTGGTGGATACATGTCCTCAGATACAAGCGGATAGAGGAATGAACATGACCGTGATAAGTTATCAGTGTTAAGATGATGGAAGGGCCTCGGCAGTTCCGAGCAGGGCTGGAAAAAATAGGTTTGAAGAAGCTTAGTTTTTTTGGCATTTTTAACTGAAAAGTCCACGTTTTGGGATTTTTTGGTTCGTTGTACAATCTGTAATAATTTCATATTTTAATCGTGATTTCTGAGTCATGTCGTTCACTCAACAAAAACGAATGTGACAGGGAGAATGGTGTATGGAATATTTTTGTTC
>Ga0209671_1007458_pt1 | contig 11353 bp, 8 predicted proteins | sample WorMetHERISLAND2_2_FD_187401 | JGI IMG/M metagenome (GOLD analysis project Ga0209671, IMG submission 187401) | Marine gutless worms symbiont microbial communities from Max Planck institute for Marine Microbiology, Germany - Olavius geniculatus... | ecosystem: Host-associated > Annelida >...
GAACATTAAACAATATTTCAATTATAAGTAAAACAAACAGAATATCTACTTCTTTACTTTCAATCTTTTGTCCTACTGCGTACGGATATTCCCGCTACAACTTACGGCATTACACAACATGAAACCACTTATGAATATGCCTAGGCAATTTACACCAAAGCGGCGCATTAATACACTCAACCAGAACGGCATACCAGGAAACGGCCGGCATTTAAATGCTTTTAAAACGCTTTACAGACAAATGATATTTGAACAGGGACATTACAAACCATTTGTAATAACCCATTATATACTACAGTAGGCATTAAAAACTGTCGTCACCAGACAAACACATATGTACTTCGTCGCCACATGTCGCCGCGCAAATTAGCGACCTCGCAACCTCGTGACCGTGATTTATGGCGAGACCGCCTTTGCCATGGATAAGCTATAACTGACTAGTTGTACAAACAAAAAAATTACTACATATCAAGTGTGTTAATAACCTGTAATTTCTCGATATGCCTTTTGTTCTTAATTGAACGCAGACACACGAACCCACACGACAATCCAGACACGGAACACGTGTAGCCTACGCAACCGAAGCACAACCCGACACGACTCGCCGGCAGAATGTAACGTGGCGCGAATAAAAATTAGTTCGAGATTGTAGCAACTCCGTTGTCAGAGTGGCATTTTTTCTTCCAAAAAGTCTAAATTGGTTGTCGCTCGTCAACGACTGAACGTCAACATCGCTATGACCGCTGGCGCTTAGTCCCGTACTTTCGTTTCCAACTTGGCCTGGGCTCTGTACTGCAGTGCACGTATTATCTTTGCTTTGACCACAGTTTTAACCAAAAAGTTTTACTTTTAACCACAGTTTTAACTTCTTACTACACTTTATGCCCAAGTTAAGTTTTTTTTAAATTTTCTGTTCCAACATTGGTTACTTAAGTAACCTTTTAATACTCTTTGGCGAGTGCTTTTGTAAACAAACATATCTGGTTGTTATTAGTTGTCTCGTCATTTTTATCGCTCTATAGTCTATACCATGTGCCTTGTGTGCCTCAGCAGTTGTCTTTGCCCTTCTTTATGTTCGTCACAGCTGTGCACACTTTACATTTTTAAAGATATCCTGTGTATTTGTGAACCCATGCAGGGTTTTCTTATGGGTCTTCTGTCTCGGTCATCGAACTAATTGCACTCGGGGAAATTTTCTACGTTTCTGATGTTATGTTTAAATTACTGGGGAGTGTTTAATACTAGGCTTTCGAGCTGACAAAGCTGTACAATATGAGATTTTACTTATTTACCTTTTCCATTCCCTTTACTTTTCATGTACAGTTTTCTACATTTTCCCCCTGATTTTTCCTTATCTTCGCTGCCATAAAACGGACCCTTGAATATTCCTTAGGTGTCTGGGACACAGAAGCATGTCTCACCTACTAGCAGTATGTGAAACGTACACACATGCAGCATATGAAATAGGTGGCACAGAAGACCACACCAGCACACCAATTATGCCAGCATCGAATATGAACAAATCAAGTATGGAGAGTTGGAGTTAGGGTTAAGGTTAGGATTGGTTCTGCAGTATGGGCATTGGAGCAGATATGGTGTCTCTTGACACCTGTATGAACAGCACTGCTTGCGTGGCTGTCATAAACTGAACTTGTACTTGTTGAACTTTTTTATTTTGCATAGTTGGTTTTTTGTGATTATTTAATGAACATGTTCAATTGTGACATTAGCTAACTTTGCTGTGAACTTTTGTAGGATGCCATCTGTGAATGACAGAGTCTTTGCAGCAGCTGAGCTGTGCTAGTTTATTTCTGCTCGTATGTTCAATATAACAATAAGAGATAGTCATATTCCGTTATTAGGCATGAGTTTGCCAGAATTTTTTGGTGCGATTGCTTCGTGCTTGATAATCTTTGGAGGAGTGGTGCCATATATACCACAGTACCTGGATATCATGCGATCCCGGCGAGCAGATGGCTTCTCACTGTTTGTCTGCCTGACATTACTGATTGCAAACACGTTGAGGATACTGTTCTGGTTAGCTTGCCATTCGTTCTTTTGTATCCTGGTGAATGTAGTCATATGTAGCCATCTTAATAGGTCACATTACTTGTCTTCTTTGCCCATCTCTCTGTTTGTCTCTCTGTCTGTGTAGTCTTTTTTTGAAAAGCTTAGAAAATTAAAAATTTGTTTAAACATTTCCGATAATAGGAGCAACTAACTGTGTGCCAATTTTCAGTTGACAAGGTCAAAGGTCGGGATTTGGCATGCCATTACTTTAGGTTGCACTACTCTGCCGTATATGTTCTTACTTGGAAGGTATATTTTCTACTTCATAAAATATGTGGACACTATTCTGCTCCTGCATTACCCGAGAACAGTGCTGTCATTTTTACCTCTGCCAAGGAGGTTATGTTTTTGCCAGAGTTTGTTTGTTTATCTGTCTGTGTGTTAGTAAGATAACTCAAAAAGTTATGGAATGATCTTTCTGAAATTTTCAGGGAATGTCGGGAATGGCAAAAACTACAAGTGATTCAATTTTGGGGGTGATCCAGAAGGAATCCTGAATTCTGGATCACTTTGATTTGCAAAAGTCAGGTTTTGGTACAGCCGGATGTTTTGAGAAAAAGTGCTGAGTCAATGATGCGTAAAATGCAATCGGAGTTCGAAACTCTAAATAAGCTGTTGGTTCGAAACCTGGATTACACTAGGATTACAATGTTGTGTTGAGTCAATATGCTTGGCGGAGGACTGCACTCTCTGAGGCTAGAGTTGGTATAGATTACAGTCCTGAATATTGCAGACTGATATGATTAGAAGCATAAAATAAAATATTTGCAATTTTGGAGAGAACAGTTGATTGTAACAGTGATCAGTAATAGTGTTGTTTTGAGTTAGTGTTTGAGATATTTGATATGTGTCTGTGTACAGGTTTGGACACCCATTTGAGCTACCACTACTTATTCAAAGTATAGTGATGAACACTGCAATGTTTGCAATGATTCACCTTTGTGTTCGCATTGAACAAAAACCTAGGCATCGAAGTTTTGTAGGTTTGTAGCTGTCATTGTTCATTTTCTGTAAAGTACTTTTAAAACTAGAACTAGACTTTTCGTGCAGCAGTAATGCTAAAATGAACAGTCACTGAATGTCAGGCCTGAATGACAAATGTTCTATGCATATTGTAATTGCACATGCAGTAACAGTTACTTAATGATGTTGATGTAGTTAAGACACTTTTTTCCAAGATCTCTACAGTCTGTGGATTAGTTGTAGCATTGACATTGTAGACTTGACTATTGATGACTTCTGGAAGTGGACCGACTTCACTAGTTACGTTCAGTTCATGGCACTGTTCACTCTGCTGTCGAGTATTGTCACTGTTGCCTTCATCGACTCTCCATTCTACATTGAGCTGCTTGGTCTGCTTGCATTGATGTCTGAAGCTATGCTCGGTGTGCCTCAGTTCTACCACAATTACAGAAACCAGACCACTGAAGGCATGAGGTAGAGTCATTGACATCTGTAGCGATTGACTTTTGGTATCGTGTTATAATTTGATTTTAAAATGTCTGACAGACATTTTTCATGTTGTGATTGATATTTGTTTATTCATGATGTTGAGCTAGGGCCTAAATGAAGTTTATCTTTGTTTGTTTGCGGCAATTTGTTGATGTCTGCCAGGTGCTGCCATCATGTGTGTTCAGCTGCCTGAACATTCGCTCACTTGGCAGAAAGATCGATGATGTGATAGAGCTGCAGCGCGACCATGCTATCGATGTGTTCGCTCTGGTCGAGATGTGGCACGATTTGGTCGCCATTTGCCACCTAGGTTTGACCGGTCACTCAGTCGTCGACCGAGTGCGACCGCACCTCTCTAATGATACTCTGGCCGTTAATCACGGCGGCATCGCTGTCTTTGCGAGGCCGGGCGTCAGACTCGCTGCCATCTCACTGGGTTTTTGCCCAGCCTCGTTTGAGATGACTGCCACTCGTGCTACAGTCGGCTTTAAGTCATACGTCATCATCGTCATCTACCGACCTGGGTTCGTCGACGTGACGTCAATGTTCTTTTACGATCTGTCTGATTTGCTCGACCGAGTCGTCACTACAAATGACACACTGTTCATTGTCGGTGACCTGAATATTCACTTGGAATGGTCGGATGACGTGCATGCACAGTGTTTATGTAATCTGCTCGGCTGCTACAACCTAGACGTTCGTAACACTGAACCAACTCATGACCTCGGCGGACAGCTGGACACTGTCGTGTCATGAGGTGATGATCGTGGTCCTGCGGTGGTACAATGCCAGCATAGGCTCTGACAATCAACTGCTCACCTGGTTCATCGACACTAGCCAAGCTGACATTCCTGCTACAACTGTCGACTTTCGTCTGTGGCATACTGTCGATGTAGGTGGATTTCGAACTGCGCTGATGATGACACTGCTTTCTGACCCTGATCATTGGGCTGGATGCATGCTTTCTGACCCTGATCATTGGACTGGATGCAGTGTTGATGATGTGGCACAACTATATGGCACTGTTCTCACTGGGCTTGCTGACACTTGCACCAGTCAGAGAGGTCACACGCCGGCCATGGCAGTCAGATCCGTGTTTCAACACCGAATGTCGTTCAGCCAAGCAACTAACAAGACAACTCGAGCGAGCCGCCACTGCCGCTGGACATCGTCGGGACAACGCTGCTGCTGCTGCTAAGGCGTGGCATACTTAACATTGTGTCTAACGTGACCTTCTCCGACAGAAGCATAACGCTTTCTGGCAGTCGACCGTTGACACTGACAAGTTAAACCCAAGGCGCCTCTGGCAGTCCATTAACACACTCCTAGGCTGCAGACGTCCACTAGCTACTGGCGACATCAGTGCTGAATCTTTTCATACGTTTTTTGAGGACAAAGTGGCGTCTCAACAGAGTCTCCGCCGGCACCAGAGTTTGTCGCTGGTCCTTCCGGTGTGTCATAGCACGATTTTGATCCAGTCAACTGTCACGAGGTCGTGGAGGCCATGCATCATTTACCAAATAAAAGCTGAGCTGCTGACCTAGTGCCAACATCAGTCTTGAAGTCTTGACGACGTCTCACCATTCTTAGTCGTTCTGTTCAGCAGATCGATGATGGATGGTGTCGTTCCGGCAGCGTTCAAGATGGCATTCATCACGCCACACTTAAAGAAACCGGGAATGGATGCCATGAATGTTCGGTCGCTCCAGCCAATCTCAAATTTTTTTGTTATCTCCTAGCTACTAGAGTGGCTGGTTGCTCGTCGTCTGCTGAAGTACCTGATTGTCAGCAATCTATTACCGCAGTTTCGGTCAGCGTATCGCCCACGTCATTCTGTCGAGACGTCCGTCGTTTAAGTACTGTCAGATATCCTACTGGCAATTAATAGTGGCGAGCTTGCAGGTCTGGCGCTATTGGACTTGTCTGCTGCCTTCGATACCATGGATCTTGATGTGTTTTTGCACTGACTATGAATAAGCTATGGTATTGATGGCATGACATGGATGTGGTTTTGCTCATACCTGCTTGATCACTTCCAGTATGTCAGAGTCAGAACCGACTTATCACCGGCATCATTGATGAGATGTGGTGTTCTGCAGGGATCCGTTCTTGGTCCAATACTATTTCTGTTGTACACAGCTGATCTTGTTAAGCTGGTCCAGACCTATGGTCTTCCTGTGCATCTGTATGCTGATGACATTCAAGTATACGGCTTCTGTTTGCTGTCATCAGTCGACCAGCTGCAGATGTGCATGTTGGCCTGTGTTGACGCCGTTGCCAACTGGTTATCATCAAATCGACTGCAGCTTAATGCCATCAAGGCAGAGTTCTTTTAGTGCACATTATCTTCGTGATAGAGTAAACTCCCTGCTTCACCGTTCTGAGTGTGGATCACTTTAATTTTTATTGTATTGTATTTTTATTGTTTCAGGATCTGCTAATTTTTTTCTGTCTTGTTTTCTATCTTTAGTTTATAGAGTGTGAGTGAGTAGTGTTTGTCAGCTACAGGTCTCCACTTCATGAGTATGTGCAATACAGTTGATAAATTTATTTGACATATTTGGTGAGTGCACATGCTGTTTGGATTTACTGGGCAAAGTCGTATCTAACTGTTTATTTCTGGTTTATCATGTAATTGTCCTAATAGGCCGCATTGTCAGTCTTGCCCATTCAGTTGTCCATCAGTTTATCTGTGCTGGAAGGTTTCCTAACTGTAAAAGAAAAAGGGCTACAGAACCAAAATATGTGTGAACGTTCACTAGCACAGAAGTAAGTAAGTAGGCAAGTAAAATGTGAATTTATGTAGAGCGTACTGTTAAAATTAACCTTTTGTATGCCAGTTTTCAAGTCAAAGATGGGCTTACTGGATATCAAAAAGCTGCAGAAAATGATGCCTGTCTCACTTACCTTATGTGTACCTACATTGGCCAGTGGACAGATTGCTGGCGGTTTGGCGGTTTGTGCAGTGGGCGTGTGTTTATAACTAGGAGGATGGCTGCATGTCATGTCAGCACAAGTGTGTGTGGTTGCAGTGTAAAGATGGTTTTGATGTGGTCGGCTGGTGACATCTTCAAGACGTTGTACTTTGTTCTCCGCCACACCCCGGCTCAGTTCTGGTTGTGTGGTTCAGCACAAGTGCTGATTGACATGGCAATCATGCTGCAGGTCTTCTACTATGGAGCTTCTTCATCTCCAGTGCTTCATCGACGATCTCCAGATTCCAACTTTGATAGCATTCTAGCTACAAGCTAATTGCTTCACACTGAACAGGGTGTCCCAAAAATGTACCCATCACAGTGTTTTGTCATTATTTTTGTAGCCACTCGGAATTTTCTGGCAAGAATTTTTGTACCAGAATTGTTTTAATTCTCTCATTTCAGTTCCATTTAAAACTAGTTTACATGCTAGATTAAACTAGCAGCTTGCTTGCCGCTTTTTGTGTGCCAGTCATTTTGCATTGCCATTATATAATATTTACACTGATACTAATGTTGTGAGGTTTTCAGTTTTTACTCCTCTGTTTCTTGTTTTAATTTTTATATTCACTGCTGGCAGTTATAGATCCAGTTTTGGTAACAAGCTGCTAGAAAACTGCTGATGTTGCAAAATAACTAGTTGTAAGCTATCCGCTATACAATATGTTGGCCCTGGGCTGAAATATTTCTTCCTATTTTTTTGCTTTGTCACTTTTCTGCTCCTGCTTTTGTCTTATGTGTTTTTATCTATTACTTGGTGATGAAAAAAATTACTTATAATATTACCAACATGGGCAATAAAAATGGTACTCCTCCAAAAAATTGTGCTCGAAATTTGTATTAATTATAAAAATACTGACAAAACACTGTGGCGATAATTTCTGCAGGATACCCTATATTATGCTCTTATCTTGTTTATGTCTTTCAGTCACATCAGAAAGCATGTGCATAGTTATTTGTTTTGCATGATTATATTATTATTAGCATTTAATTTGTTTCGATGATGATGATTGTCAGTAATAGCTGATGCATCTGCACAGCAACACAAACTCAGAAAAAAATAGACAGGTCCAGTAAAATCCAGAAATAGCAGCAATAGCACAAGGTTGTTGTTGTTGTAAGAACGAGCCCATCTGACAAGTCACAATGCATCAATTTGCATCCTGCAGTGGGTTTAGCAGAACTTGAAACATTGGAAATTGTTATAGTTTAAGTTTGAAAAGAAGTAACTGATAAACAGTTGAGACGCTGCAAGAGCTACAAGAAAATGTTGTTTGACAGCAGAGCATTTCTGTTTCTAGAACCTGAAAATAGCAGTTAATTTATAGTTTACTGTGTTTGTTAAATGTCGACATTTGCTTAGATTATCAACAGAATTATAATTGTTAATTACGATATGTGTATATACTACCCACATTCATGATTGTGTTTACTAATTTGTGCTTTTATTGTGCAGTCATGTTTGCATATTCACACTGTGTTTCATTGTAACAGCTCAGCTTTTACGTCCGAAAGCAGCTACTGCTTTAGCGCGTCTTAGACGTCGCAATTCCATCCGTCCGTCTGTCCATCACACGGGTGGATCAGTTAAAAACGGTGCAAGCTAGGATCACCAAATCCTCACCATTAGCTGCATGGGGGATTCTAGTTTCAGGAACGGCAAAGCTTTTCCATAAATTTTAAAGGGGTCACCCTGAACGAGGGCGCTAAATGAGAGGGGGTGGCAAAAATTTGCAGTTTTTAGTCAATAAGTCACTGTATCTTAATAACGGTCGGAGATAGGGCCTAGGTTACTATTTATTAATTACTAATAGGAAGTCGTACACTGGCTCTTGATTGTCACCAAATTCAGTGACCTTGGTTGACCTTGAACGCCAAAATAGGGGTTTTTATGGATTTTTATTGGCAATTTTGGGCTGCGAGACACATTTCAAGAGCGAATTGCGCCGAAATCAATTGAGACAGACATGGATAAGCTACATATGAAATTCTCAGCATTGAACGTAGATTTCAACGGTCCAAGTGTCGATTTTGTAGGTTCAAGGAAACCTGCGCACGAAAGCATCAAAGAGAGGTACCCCCGTAAAAATCGTTATTTTACCGTTGTTTGCCAGTCTTTCGTGAAAACGGTTGCAGATAGGCATAGGCATGCTGCCTATCACAATAAGCACCAGTGACGAGCTTTTCAGTCGCATCAACATCGATGACTTTGAAAGACCCTGAACTTCCAAAATAAGGGGTTTTTATCGGCTGCAGCGCACATTCCAAGAATGAACTGTGACGAAATGCCTGAAGTTAGACTGACAGTTTGCGAACAGGAACTGCTATAGGCTTTTGCGCGTCTCGTGAGCATTAGCTGAAATTTCTTGTTGAAATGACTCTCTGACCATTGACCTCATCTAAAATACATGTATGACAAATCCAGCCCTGAAGTGGATGAGTGAATGAATGTATATGTACATTTATTACAAAGATGCAAACATCCAAGCAAAGACGTCAATCTTGGGGAAGCACTTGATATTTGGATATGTTCTGTAGGCTAGTGTAGCCATTAGCCAAGTTAGACCGGATGAATGTTCCAATTATGAGGGTCGTTCGATAAATAAGTTACAAAACAGTGTCATTCTGTTAGTTTTCCAAATACGAAAAATCCCAAATATACGTTTTGTAGGGAATTTTATTTTGAACATTCATAGAAATTTCTTGGACGATGACGTCATTATTGTGACGACATCCATTCATGGAACACATTCTATATGTGTAGTATTTTCTCCACCAGTAATCTATCACAACTGGCAAGTGACAAGCAGCATATGAACAGAAAAATGAATAAACTTAACAAGTTAATGACCCCTCTTTAAATGTTAACGACTGATGCTTCATTTTTCAACACGGCATTTAAGTTCATTCAAACATTTCATTTATTTGTCAACAAGCTTCTGAATGCCCGATGCAGACTGCTGTCTGTGCCACTGAAGAACGACTGATAGCACCTCATTGTAAGATACAAATTTCTGCCCACCTAGCATTTTTACGTGCGATAGCAGAATGCTTCGCGCATCTTAGCCATCGTCTAGGCGTCCGTCCATCTGTCCGTCCATCTCACTGCGGTATTGTGTCAAAACGATGCAAGCTAGGATCACGAGATCTTCATTGTGGACTGCCCCAAGGTCTCTAGTTTATCGTGTCGTGTCTTTGGGTGAAGGGGTTTCCCTTGAACGAGGGCGTCAAAGAGGGGTACCCCGTAAAAAGACGTTATTTTGCCGTTATTGGCTCGTATATTCTGAAAACGGTTGCAGATAGGTACAGACTTGCTGCTTATCATAACAGCACTGGTGACAGGCTTTTTAGATTTATCAGCATCGATGACCTTGAACGATCTTGAACCCTGAAAAATGGGTTTTAGTGAATTTTTCGCAATTTTTGGATGCAGCGCATATTTCAACACTGAATTGCAACGAAATGGCTGGAGATAGACCAAGACAACCTGCGTATAAAATTTTCAGCATTAAACGTAGATTTTAGCAATCTAAGTCAAAGGCAGCTACCTTCTATTATAAAGTGCTTTTTCCGCAATTATCTCGTGTAGCATGACAACGGTTGCAGATAAGTACAGATATGCTGCTATTATAACAAGCAGTAGTGACAAGCTCTTTATTGGTGTCAACGTCCATGACCTTGAATGATCTTGAACGCCCAAAATAGGGGTTTTAGTGATTTTTTTTGCGATTTCCGGCTGCGACACATTTTAGGAGTGAACCTGCGTATGACATTTTAGCATACAACGTACATTTTTAAGAATCTTTATTTTCGATCTCTTAAATTTAAGGAGTCTTTCGTATGGAGACCTCAAATTTAAGTACTCTTTCAAGATGCATTCATCTTATTGCTGTAGGCCTACAGTGATTGCCAAAGTGGAAGGACCGCTGCTATCGCGCGTCACGTGAACTTTGCTCAAATTGCTTGTCTTACACTAAACGTGTACTGTTGGCTTCGCAAAACACTTGTCACTATATACTGGATGCATCTCAAAGTGAATCGAACTTGCACTAACACTTTGCACACAAAAAATAACGGCACACTATTCGTTTAGGGAGGATTTCAGTGGCATCGTCGCCGTATTTGATCCTATAAATAACGTCGCAATGGTTTCATCGTAATAAAACTTGCGGCTGTTACTTAGAATTAAATTCCCTACAAAACATATTCAGTTTTTAATATCTGAAAAACTAACAAAACGACGCTGATTTATTGTAACATTTATCGAACGACCCTCGCATTTCGCTGAATGCTGTGTCAGGGATCAAGGGAAAAACAGAAAAAAGAAGGACCGAAAAATTGTCTCGTTTGCTTGTTATCTCTCGTTCCATCACAAGTTTTCTTTGATGGTAAAATGTGTCAAATTTATTTTTAGCGCGGGCCGCGGCGACTGTCTCCAGTTGTTGGCACTCTTTGAACCCACGGTAGCCTGTCAGGAACTACCGGTACACTATCTCAAAAAACGTGCCATTTTTATTTTTTGAATAACTCCGTGAAACATTCCCCGATTTTGATAGTTTTAGGCACGCAACATTACAAAGAAACTTGACATTAGTGACTGTAGTTTTGCCCACCTCACTTTAATATTGTCGCGATACTACCTTGTGAAATGCAAAAAGCGGCAATTTGGCTGTTTACAACAATGAATTCATACTGGGTAGGAATAACTATCACCAGCTATGTCATAGAAGTATACACTGTGTTTCAAAAAAACGGGCACCCTTTTTATTTCTTTCATAATTCACTCAAATGATGATCAATTTACACGAAATTTTTACCAGATGTAGCTGAAGAAATGCTAATTCAAAATATATGGA
>Ga0209671_1007459_pt1 | contig 11352 bp, 5 predicted proteins | sample WorMetHERISLAND2_2_FD_187401 | JGI IMG/M metagenome (GOLD analysis project Ga0209671, IMG submission 187401) | Marine gutless worms symbiont microbial communities from Max Planck institute for Marine Microbiology, Germany - Olavius geniculatus... | ecosystem: Host-associated > Annelida >...
GTTGAAATATAGCCTAAGTAAACACAACAACCATTAACCACACAAAAAATGACAATAAGTTTTTCTTCCAGTTACAATAGAGTTTATGTTATTCACAAACACGAAGTGAAAGTGACCGCATCTCTCAAACCGACACCAAGAATGGCGAACACAATCGAGTCTCAGTTTATGCCCAACTTCCTTACAAGCTGCAAAACTGAATTTGGGGCAAATTTTGGAGCAAAATTGGAAATTTGTGCACCTACAATCTCCTCCGTCAGAAATTTGCAGCTGCCTGTCGAAATTCTGTTGAAATGATCAGCGTCTGTCATAAAACTGCAACCCTCTGCCCTGCCTACTTTTTAACACATACAATGCCACTGACTAAACCAGTGCAGAAATAGTGATGACTAGAGAGGCCAAATCACAAATGATTCATGTCAAATACATAGCTATGTGCATGTCTGGAAATGTACAACATACAACAACAAAAAGCATCATCAACTTACCGGTATGAAATCACTGCAGATATCAGCCACATATTGTGTGGGGGCTTGGTATTGCAACAGCAGGGTGTTAGACTTATGACTGAAAGATCACAGGTTTGACTCCTGGTTGTATGGTTACTACTTGGATGGGTGACTGTCTGTGGATAGATAACCATCAAAGAATATAGTAAACACCATCAACTCAGCCTTCCATCCCTCTGGAGTGTTTGGGGGTTGAGGTGGGGCGCATTCACCTGCGTTGGATAGCAGGTAACAGTGTATGATCTTATACGGCAGGTAACGCTCTGCAGCTCTGTGACTGGTTTCTCACTTTCAATCTTTTAACATAACAGCCATGCCACTGTTTGAACTAAAATATACATATATGAAATACTATCACATCAGGAAGGGACTGTATATGTGGGACTAAAGACTGTCTGTGGACTGAACAACAAAATGTACAGCAGCAGAGAAATAAATAGAACTAAATAGCACAACAAAAGTAAGCAACTAAGTAAAGGCTCGAACGTATACACAGCATTCACAATGTAACGTTTTTAGCACACTTCATAGAATACAACATTTGACAACAAACCAAATAACTACATCGGCCTGGTGCTGACCTGTTATACAGCCATCCACCTAGCTAAATCGGCAACATTTATTTATAATAAACACAAAATGAAAGTCCATTTTTACACTTACTGCCCAGATAAACGTTGCACTTAGTTTGCCTGGTCTGGCTCGTAAACAGTCATTTTGATGTCTGGCGACCTTCATTACTCCTGCTACTCCTGCATTAGGAAACATACATGCCAAATTTGGCTATTCTGCTTTTTTGTTTTAAATTAGTAGCCAACACCATATGGACAAGCAAATGGACAGGTCACAGACGACCGGGCAAAATGCATAATGCATTATACAAAGCCAGCTGCATAAGAGTTACACCACTCTTGTACTATCTACACTGTTGTCTCCAAAAAACTGTACCTCTGTTACACTTTCAAATAACTTGATCCTGGTTTACTGTCATCAAATTTTGGTATAAAAATTGTAAAATTAATAAGCACTTGATAGCACCTGCGGGTGCCACAGAGAAAACCTCAGGTGGTACTGTGTTCTCAACATTTTTACAAAGTCGCAAGTGCTAATTAGTGCCTATATATTATTAAATATGTCAATTTTTTAGTATCAAAGTTTGTTGATGCTAAATCAAAATTGTTGCGGTTATTTGAAAATATTGCTGGGGACCAGTTTTCTGAGACAAGGTGTATACTACTAGTTCAAGTGCTGAGGGGGTCAGGCGGGGTGGAGGCCCAAAGCCACCACCAAGGCCACTCCAGCCTTCCACCACTCCGCAGTAACGTATAAGCCACAAAACTCACGGCTCCCACCAGTGTCCATGCCGTCACTCTCACTAAAGCACTACTAGCACCAGCTTTGCTCTGATTGGTCCGTGATTTGGACCGAGAATGCTGCTGATTGGCTGCCGCACGAGCCAATCCAATCTCTCGACGCCGCTGAATCTCCTCCGCAAACCTGTTAGCAGTAGATCAGAAAATTAACACAAAACTATTAATAAGCTAGAAATTGAAAGCAAAACCTAATGTGAGTCCACCTGGCACCGTAAGTCTGATTCAATGAAAAATTTAAGTGACTGAACATCCCCATGTAGAGAAGTCACATGGTCCAAGTGCACTAGCACATGCAGAATGCGCACTGTCAACCTAAAGTGGGTAAACATTAACTGTGTAATCTCTGGTGTTAGTGGACCAAAGTTCATCAATTTTTTGTTCAATGCAGGCGGGTCACCCGCAGTATGAGTTGGTCTAAAAATTGCTGGGTCAAGCTCTACTTGGCCAAGTGAAATGAACAAAACAGAGCCATGCCCATGTCTAAAACCATACTACCAGTACTGCTGCTGCTATTACTACAACTACAACTACAACATCTACTACTACTACTACAATGCAGCAGTAACTATTAATACAGTGTAGAAGTTACCTTTGGTACTGTATCCTGGCCTCATGTTCCAGTACATTCGGTGGATACTGAATGAACAGATCTCCGGCCTGTGTGATAAGTAGTTCAAATGGAAGGTCGTCAGGAATCTTGGATAGCAAACTATGTACAAACGGCATCTCCGGGACACATGACAGTACATCTTTCTCCCGATACAACACAATCTGAAACAAGGTGAAGTAGTTATGACAACTACTACTACTACTGCACTGTGGTAGTTATATACTATAGAAGTAACTGATACTAATACTACAGTGTATTAGCTGGCTATGTACAAATGGCCACTCCAGAACACATGATAACCCGTCCTTCTATCAGTAGCAATCACAAATCTTAAACTGGCCAAATTGTCCATGTTATAATCAGAAGTGATCGGAGATCTTACACCTGTGCTGAAAACAGTTCTGCCACCTAGCAAAGACTAAATGTTCATCAGGCTTCATCCCACCTTGCCAAAAATTTCTACCAAAAGTTCCAAAACCCAGGTACGGATTTGGGAACCATCTATCCAGATGTTGAACCCAGAGCACCACTAAAAGCTGATCAGTTCATCATTGGGCCACTATCCACCCTCCATGAAGCTTCACGAAAATCTGTTCCCAACCTACTGCAAACTGTCAGTTCATGCCTCCTGTGCTTAAGGCACAGAATTATGACCAATCTGGAATCAGCTAAATAGAGTATTATTACAATTAGTTATGACAACTACACACAAAAGAACTTGGTACTTACATCAGCGGCCAGGTAGATGGGCATCAAAGGATGACAAGCCATGAAGAAGTCATACAATCGGACGATGTGTCGGAACTCACTAAGCACGTGACCGTACCACGTTATCAGCCAGCTCAGACAAAACATTGTCCCCACCTCCGACCTAAATTGAAAATGAAGCACAACAGTCTCAACAGATTGCAGCTGCAGCAGCAGCATAAGTAGTTAAGGCACTGACCATTAACAAACTAGGCTACTGTCAACTGCTGTGCAAGTTACAAAATACATATATTATTAAACTTGACTTAGGTCCCGTTTTTCCATGCACATTTGGTGGCTGATCAAACTGATTTCCGATCAACTTTGAGACTTGATCGGAAATCATCTCAACGATCGTTTTTCCACCACCAATTAGCGACGAATCGTCCATCAAATCTCCCATCAAGTTGATGGCCGAATATTGGCCAATCAAGTCAGATGATTGACAATTAAACGTGGCGATCTGCAGTTCATTGTTTATTCGCACCAGAAACATTGCTTCACTTCGCTGGTCAGAACGGCAATTCACGGATTAAAATAAAGTTTCAGGCATGGCGTCAATCACTACCAATTAATTTATACTGTGCATGGTGTTTTGTGAAGAAATAAAATGGATAGATGCTCCCATATTGACGTGCGATAAAAAGTATTTTTGACGTATTTTTGAAATTAATGTATAGGTCTGTGTTGACAGCAGACGATACCGTTGATATCGTTGCTATGACAACGTTTACTGGCTATGGCATCCACTCGCAGCACATGCTGGGTAATTTAGTGCAACACCGCAAACTGAGGTCACTGTCAGCCAATCAGATTGGCATAAAGTAGGCTCAGTTGACGGCGAATCAGCTAATCACCAATCACATAATTGGAGATCGAAAATGCATGGAAAAACGAAACACAGTTGATCGACGATCAATTCTGAACATCAAGTTAATCGAAGATCAATAAATTGGAGATCAAATTTGATTTGATTGGCAATGGAAAAACCGGACCTTACTGTGCACAATGCTATTTATGAACTGCATTCTCATGTGCTGTGATTTAGCAGATTATCAGTAAAACAATGCCAGTACAAAATCAGCCATTGATCAGCCAATGCCATATACATCAGCTGACTACTGGCCATCAACAACTATCAGATGATCTGTATTAGCAGCAGTCATAGTACTGGTTGTAGTAAATAAAATATCACGTTTCAATATTTGACAGCAGGTAAGCTTACTCTTCAAGGAAACTTCGCAGTGCTGGACTGGCTTTACCAATCAACGGCAACAGATAATGCAGTATATAGTTGGTCTTCTCCATTGTTAGTTCCATGAAATCTCTGGCACACAAATACAGTTGATACACGAAATAATTAGCTAAAAGTACCAAGGAAATCTGCAAAATCTCTATTGAGAATTGTGAAGCCACCTGGTGAAAAAAACAGACTCAGTGCATATAATCCAGATCTAAATTCAGGAACTCCGGACCCAAATCTAGATCAGCATCAAATATGACTCAAATGGTTTTTGGGCCACTCTCCACAAATCCACAAGATTTCATCGAAATCTGTTCATACTTTGCTGATTTATGCTACAAATTGTCATATTGCACCATATTTCCTGATGGTGAAAAGTCCTGGATTGTGATCCAGAATACACAAAAAACTGTGGAATATAACAAAATCTACATAATCAGTTTCTCGCTGGGCCATCACCAACACATCAACAAAATTTTATCAAAATGCATTTCTAAGCTCATGAGTTATAGTTTTTTAGCTGACAGATTATTATTAACACAGCTCGTGGTGTGCCATATATCAGTTAATACAGACCACATCACGCAACCCATGCCTTCATTGGCGGAGATAATGATCATAAAGCCTGCAGAATACAGACATGAACTCATCTACTAACTTTTTACGCATGACAGCACGTAGTGATAAGCGCGTCTTAGCCATCATCGAGGTGTGCGTCCATCTGTCTGTCTGTCTGTCCGTCCATCACACTGCGGTACTGTGTCAAGATGACGCAAGATAGGATCACGAGATCTTCACTGTGGGCGGCCCCAAGGACTAGTTTATCGTGACAAAGTTCTATGCCCCTGGTTGAGAGTGTTCCCTCGAACAAGGGCATCAAAAAGGGGTACCCTCTTTAAAAAGTGTTATTTTGCCGCTGTTGGCTCTTATAGTGTGAAAATGGTTGCAGATAGGTACAGACTTGCTGCATATCATAACAAGCACTGGTGACGGGCTTTTTAGATTTGTCAACAATGACGACGTTCCATGACCTTAAACCCCCAAAAGAAAGATTTTGTTGAATTTTTCGCAATTTTTGGCTGTAGCGCACATATCAACAGTGAACTGCGACGAAATGGCTGGAGATAGACCAAGACAACCTGCATATGTAATTTTCAACACTGAACATAGATTTTAGCTTTCCAAGTTCCAACCCCTTAGGTTCAAGGAGGCCTGCGCAGGTTTCCATTAAAAACGGCTACCCCGCTAAAAAGTGGTTATTTTTCCACTATTGGCTGGTGCAGCATGAAAATGGTTGCAGATAGGCGCAGACATGCTGCTTGTTATAACAAGCAATAGTGACAAGCTTTTTAGTGGTGTCAACATCGATGACCTTGAATGACCTCGAACCCCAAAAATGTGGTTTTAGCGTTTTTTTGCAATTTGTGGCTGTGGCGCATGCAGATTTCAAGAGTGAATTGCGACGAAATGGATGGAGATACAACAAGAAAACCTGCGAATAGGAACTGCTATGCTGTCGGACGTCTCATGAGCTATGCTCAAATTACTTGTTAGTTATTCTGATCTGTACTATAAAGCCTCTCAAACACAGACATGATGGGCAAGTTACTGACTGTGCGATTGATGAGCCATCATAATAAGCTGCACTATCAGTCTTGCCTATGGATTAACTTGCTACATTGCAAGCATAAGTGACCCATATTGTCAGTGTGTATCAGCCAGGTCACCTACTGGCTTGTCTACATGTCTCTCTGTCCTGTACGGGCTCACAACTTAAAGAACAAAACTTTCTCATAACTACAATAAATTGTTTGCTGAAATTGCATCTAGTGACAGAAAGCATTCCAATACTGTTGCTAGAATGTCAACAAATCATTAAATAAAAATTTCTACAAAACTGATAAATTTATGTGTAGCCTATGAGTACTGCCACTGTGTAGCTTAGCGTACCTGAGATGGTTCTGGCAGAGCTTGTTCATGATTGCAAACGTGAGGTCTTCACCAACAACCAGCAAAAATGTCACGACAATATCATGAAACCCCTGCAAGATGTTACAACCTAGCCAATATATTTATTATAAAAAAACATATAGTAAATCAACAACAGTATCAATGTTGACATCATTAAAGTTCCACAAGATACTGCAATACATTCCCTACACATTCATTATAACATCTAAAATAAATCTACAAAAAATCACGACTGATATATACAGAAATCCTTGCCAGATATAAACACATGCATGTGGCTAAATTATAATGAGCCCATTGCACCCATCCACTTAACTATAAACCAACAATGTTTGACCTCAACCTTTACATGGTTTGGGTCCGTTATAGCGAAGGACCGCAACCACGCGAGGGGCCGCCATAGTGAAAGGTGCCGTGTCCCTGCGGGAGATGGCGGCTTTCGCTATGGCGACAACCGCGACTGACAACCTCGGCCCATCATCAGTTGACCAACTAGCTCCTCAGGTCTAAGCAGACCATTATGTAAGCATATGCACCGCCATCGAACTTACTACCTATATTGTACACTAATTTATGGTGTGCATTATTGTCACAACAATCTTTCAAAAATGATAACCCTAACCCTAACCTTTATCTTTGTAAGCGAAAACCGTAATTTTAATATTAAGCACAAAATCGTACTATAGTACACGTGAAATTGTCACTCCCCCTGGTGAATGCGAATGTTGCGTAATGATTCGTCTATCCATACTGTACATTAATTTATGGTGTGCATTTCTGTCACAAAAATCCTTGGAAAATGCTAACACTAATCCGATCCCTAACCCTAAACCCAAACCCCTAAGTCTAATCTTAAAAGTAACTGGAGGCGAAAACCGTAATTTTAATATTAAGCACACAATCGTACTAAATTACACGTGAAATTGTCGCCCTCAGGCGAATGTGAATGTAAAGCGTAATGACATGTCTATTGACGTGAATTTTAGTCCAAACCTCGCCATGGCAACCCTTCACTATGGCGGCCCCTCGCTATGGTGGCCCTTCGCTATAGTGGCCCATTACCTACGGCTCTGGCCTTGATAAAATCACTGTGCAATCCTAAGCCTGGGCCTTGCCCTAACCTTTGAGCTTCTGGACTGACAACTGGCACACCACTTACTCCTACAATGGAAAATGTTTGCAGCAGTTTTGGGGTTTCCACACTTTTCTGTTTTCAGCTGCAAAGCCTACATGAGATGGACGAACGGACAGACAAAGAGGCAGGCAAAAGCTATAGTTCAAAGTACTAGGACAGCCACAACACTCAAAAGTTCACCAACTTAATTTGCTCTTGACGAGTTGTGCAACAATCAAGATGTCATAGCTTTGCCGTAAGCTCTATTTCTACTACTACTATCAGTAGTACTACTACTGCCACTGATGACTACAACTACTACTACTACCGGGAACTATTACTACTACTACGACTACTACTACTGCTTGCCTGGTAGTAATGAAGGTCGGGGTGGCTGACTAGTACCCACAAAATGCAGTCAATCAGCTGATCCTGGTACGAAAGTCTCACTTCTTCCAGCATTCCTGTGTCAAAGATCAATTAATCACAACAATGTACTGCTATTTATTTACTTAAATATTTTAGCATTATTTATAATTTTTATTAGTGATAACTTTTATACCCCAAACCACAAAAGCCATGTGACTAAATGTGTACAAAACATGTAGTCGATAGTCATGCCAATAGAGAAAATGCAGAATTCCATTTTTTTTGCTACAATTACATCTAATTCAAGGTTTTCAGGCTCTTTTTTTATTCTAACAGTTATGGTTGCTGTGTTATTAATTAATTTCTTAACATGATAGTTAAGGTTAATGATTAAAAGATAAGAAATCCATCTAAGAGCTACAGAATGTCACCTCTCATATGGAATCACATAAACCCAGCCAGACAGGCTAATACTCAATTTACCTACACCAGAGGAATGAAAGGCTGAGTAGACCGTGGTGTTGGTCATATACCGAGATGATAAACTGGAACAAATGTCACAGCACGTACTGACCTGGAGGGAATCGCTTCATTGATCGTTTCACATCTAGAATAACCTGCTCATAGTCTTGATGCCCATGCAAAGTCTCAACATCTGAAAGTTAGAGAACAAACACATTTGATGACATAATATTTCAAACATTTGTACAAAAATGACAACAAACCTAAAATAACTTTAAAAAGCTGCCATGCTGTGTAGAAATAATATTAACAAATGAATAAACTGATTAGTATATTAATTTAATAAAAATAATAAAAAAACTATAAACATTAACACTTGTTACAGATGCAATATGGAGCAAAATATTGCTTGCAACGAGCAACAAAAAATGAACAATGAATGCTAAATGTCAGACAGGATAATAAAAATGACTGAAGCTTGACCAGGTTTGGATGGAATAGAGTGAATGTCGATGTCCAGTAGGCAAGGCCAGGCATGTTTACGCAGAGCGTCATCCAGCAAGCCACCACGACTGATAGCTAACTGCCTCAATGTCGCCACGTCAGGTGGAGATGCACCTAGTGCCTTCAGTATCATGTTACGCTTGTGACGTTTAGAATGCTCATCTGTTGACATGACAAAGATAAACCAAAATTACCAATAATGCTGATTATAACCTGGTCTGTGTATGCAAAAAACCATTAAATTGCAACTAGATCACTAAAAATTCAGCTGATTATGGTACTGTCACCTGGTGCACACAACAATGTCTCAGTTTACAACATATCTTCTAATGGTAAGGAATATGACTGATCCAAAATCCACAACAGAATCCATATCACCACCAAAATTTAGCCAGTTTCTTCGTGGCATATAATCTTAACAACTGCAGAGAGTTTACTAAACACAGTTTTTAAAAAAACATAGTTGAGAACACTCCTATAATGTAGTAATGCAATGCTCAGAAAAAGTGCTGGCCAAAAAACAGATAGTCAGACCCCTTGCAGGAGAGCTGGAGATTGAGAGGTGGCTGTCTTGAAGACTTGGCTTCCGCCGCCTTGACCTCCTCCGGTGACGTCCTGATGACGACCCCCTTGAGCTTGGTGTTGATGGTGGCGTATCATCTGACACAGTAGATGCAGTGTCTGAAAAATCCTCACTGCCATTAATTACACCGGGAAGCTTCTGAACAGTACTAGTGCCCGCAGCAGAATTAATCACAGCATCGATTGTGCTGATTTCAGCCGCGATTAGATCAACATTGCGAGGTTTCGGCTCAGTTTTGATGTTGTCTTCGAGATCTGGGTCGTAACTGGTCGCTAGCAACTCGATCACGTCCCTGTCCCCGCAATGTGGATCGCCACTGGTCGCCGGAATCTCCGTCACCACGCCCCCATCCTCGACTTGCGACCAGTCAGCGTCATCACGGCTAACTCCATCATATCTATTACGATCTGGGACGTAACTGGTCACAGATAGCTCTTCAACCACGCTCGAGCTGTCTTTTGACAACTCAGTGTTCACGTTGTCCTGGCGATATGGTTCGTCATGGGTCGCTAGCACCTCAGCCACGCCCCTGTACCCGTCCTTCGACCAATCTGCATCATCACCACGGCTAACTCTACGACAGCTCATCATTCACAAAGAAGAGCTCGATTCGAAACATTTAAAGTTACTTTCCTGTGACATACTGTAATTCAAAATTTAATTACGCTCAAATCAAAATTAATTAAACAACACCTTTTAACAATAACATAGAGATAACGAAAACAACGTAGAATATAGAAATGCAACACTTCATTTTAGGGCTGTGACAACTGGACAATTACTCCCCGAGTATCGTATCGAATCGTTTGGTATCGTATCGACTATTTATAATTTTCTATTATCATCTTCCAACACTTAAAACTTAACCCATTACATTACAGAAAAACTAAATTTTTACTAACACGGTAAAATGATGTGTATGATGTGTGTTTTTATTGTTTTTAATTGTCTGCATTTTTGCGAAATAATGTCATATAAAATGAAGCTAAAACTCAAGTCATACTTTAGAATGACAAAAAAATCTAACCTAATGCTCATGAGTCATGACTCATGAGACGCAGGAGAGTCTATAGCAATTTTTGCTCGCAGGTTCTCTTGGTCCATGCACATCCATTTCCTAACAGTTCACTTTCTTGCAACCAAAAATCTCAAAAAAATACTAAAACCCCTTAATTTCGGGGTTCAAGGTCGTCGACGCTGATACCACTAAAAAGCACGTCATCAGTGCTTGTTAGGATAAGCAGCATATCTGTGCATATCTGCAAACTTTTCCACGCTAGACAAGCCAACAGTGGCAAAATAACGTCTTTTAGAAAGGGGTGCCCCTTTTCTCCTCTTCGTTCGAATTAGTGATGAGTCGATATATCAAAAATATCGATATATCGTTTTCGATATCGATATATCGTATCGTGTCGTATCGTCGAATTTTTCGATATATCGCGATATTTTTTATATATCCCGATATTTTTGATATATCGCGATATTTTACGCCAAAAGTTTATATTTTTATTACTGCATTACCAAAATGACGAGAATAAACGGAGAAAACGACAAACTAACCGAAGCAAACTAACTATAGTGTCATAATTTAACGACACTTATGACAGTCTGTAGTTAATTTTTAAGTTCACTGACACATTTTAGTATCTACAGGGTGGTCCAAAAAACGGATACCAGTTTTATTTTTGGGATAACTTCGGTAATTCAGCACCGATTTTAACCATTCTGTCACTGTTATAAGCAGAAATTTACGGCGCGTAAACGTGAAGTTCTTCCACCCACCGCACTTTTATTGTGTGATCACATTACCTAGCAAAACAGTTTTCAGTTCGTAAGCCCATGATCAAACAGCGATCATCCTTTGTTA
>Ga0209671_1007460_pt1 | contig 11352 bp, 6 predicted proteins | sample WorMetHERISLAND2_2_FD_187401 | JGI IMG/M metagenome (GOLD analysis project Ga0209671, IMG submission 187401) | Marine gutless worms symbiont microbial communities from Max Planck institute for Marine Microbiology, Germany - Olavius geniculatus... | ecosystem: Host-associated > Annelida >...
CCTATGGCCGATGTGTATTAGGGTCCCGATGGGCCGAGTCCAAGTGATATGCAATTTTCGAAACTATAACTACTAAACTGGAAATGCTATAGGCTTTCGCGCGTCTCGTGAGCTTTGCTCAAATTTCTTGTTTTTATTAAGAGCTGTACTCCAACCATTTTTACTTTTACCTTCTTCTGCCGATGTTACATCGTACGTGGCGTACCGGGTATAGAACGGAAACTGAAATTGTCACGCGTGCGAGACTGCAATAGCATTGAATAGTCTGCGGAGAGTCTGGCGCGGTTGCAGCAGCAAAGCGTTGAAGACAGGCCGCCGAGAAGTTTTACCGTAGGCTACATGCCGTACGTCGCCCAGCGGCTGAGTCAGTATACAGTACAGTGTAGGCCTATAAGTCAGTCAGCCTCTAGACGTATATAGTGGCCACGGCCACGAGTGAGTACGTCGGCTGGTAGACTGTGCGGCAGCCCCCCCCGGGCGTTTAGACAAAACCTGTTAGACGACCCCCTTTATGCCACATTTCCGTACCGTATTGTATACCTAGATCAACTCAGCCTGGCCATCCCGCCGTGGGTAGACGCAATGAGTACCAGTACTTGCAGCCCCCTATTTTTAGGACCGCATTTAAGGGAGAGGGGAGCAGCGTGTTTAACCCCCCGGAATTTTTGAAGTTAATGTGATAATTCTGCGTACAACTGTTCAACAAAATTTTTCTGCTCACTTCACTCGCAGATTATTTGTACCTCCACTTTTGAATTTGTTCTGCCACTCTTTTTTGTCTTTATTATTTAAACTGCATGCATTAAATTTGGTCAGTTGATTCTGAGGAAAATAATTAAATTTCTTGGCACCAGATGTCATATTTACAGGTTAAAATCCACCAAATTCGATTTCGGCTGGGGCTCTGCCCCAGACCCTGCTGGGGAGCTTATAGCTCTCCCCCAGACCCTTTCGCTGGATTTAAGGGGTCCTTCTTCTAAGAGGAGGAAAAGGGGAAAAGAGAAAAAGGCACAGGAAAGGACAGAAAGGCAAGGAATGGATGGAAAAAGAGGGAAGGGAAGGAAATAGGAAAGGACGTGAAGGGAGGCGGAAGAAGGGAAGGAAAGGGCATCCAAGTTAGGGGAAGGTTGCCTCCTGGTGTTGAGGGGGGATGGACGCCCCTGCATGTTGCTTCCAATTGCCCCTCCCTCGATTTTGGCGTGCATGCTATTTCATCAGTGGGGGGTTAACTGTTGCAGGGGCTTTGTTTCCAGTGAGTGGGGAGGGGTTCTCGGACTGCCCGGCGCCCGCTGTGGCCTCCGCAGTGAAATTAGCGTTAAGTCTTCATCGTTGGCGGCGCGGCGGCCTGCCAGTACTGCCGTGCCGTGGACCGGCGCTTCCTGGCGGATTCATCTGGGCGAAAGGCGGCCTGGATGTTCATTGCTGATCATTGAGAAATATTCACCACGACGCGACGTGTGTAGGCCATGATTAAACGATAGCTATCTTCTATAGTCATGGTGTAGGATGTAGGCGTGATTACTAACTCGTTTACTTCGCAATTGACCTTCGTCATACTTCATTCATCTTCTCATAGGTCGCATTAAGCATGTTGCCCGTCCGTCTGTCTGTCTGTACGTCGTTTCTTCCTTACCTAGAATAACCCAAATTGGAGTTATGAATCCCCCCCAGTCGGACTTACGGCGCCGGGCGGACTCACATTGGGTTTTGCCCCCAAATTTCTAGTTGACTTCTGCCCCATATATGCCAGTTACTCACCCCGGTAATATGTGTTTATGTTAAATCCTTTTTTGTTTAACTGTCACTTATTTCCACAGTTGTCGACGGTCGGTCGATGGTGCAAGTCTGTACACTGTCGTTCGTTTGATGACGCTTGAGTTCACCCGCGGATTGAGTTATCACCAACCCGTTAATACCACTGCAGACATAATGGTAGAGCAAGGCAGTTCGAGTGCCAGCGTGGAATTAGTATTATGAACTCGCAGGACAGTGCCACGTTGCGGTAATCAGACTGAGTTGAACACATTCCGATTCCGCCCGTCTCTGTCTGTTTACATTAGTCTGTGGTACGGTACCCCGGCAGCCAGCAATTATCACTGGTTTCTGTCACGACATAGCTGATACACCACGTGCTGCTGCTACGGCCGTGTTTCGGTGGCGTAATGTGTACAGTGTCTACGCCGGTGTCACATTAAGATGTCTCCTCCATGAAAAATCCGCCCGGGGAAAGATAAGCACGGAATTGATACTTCACACCCTTATTAAAATATCGCCGGCCCCATAAAAAGTTTGCCCGTTATAGGATCGCCTTCCGCAGAAAAGTCTTCCCCCGGCCAACAATTTACCGGCAAAAATCCGTCCCGCCCTGGCGGCCGCCAGACGGGGCGGATTTTTGCCGGTAAATTGTCGGCCTGTGAGAGACTTTTCTGGCCGGAGGTGGGGCGATTTTAATAAAATCATTTTACAATGTGGCACCGTATACGTACGTACGAACTGCCTTCTGATAACGAGCTGCCGAGATTGAATGAATTTCATGCAGTAGTGTTTACTTCGGTTCTGCACTGCTGCCTCCTGTCTTGTCTCAAGCAAGCGACAACGTTAAAAAGCCAAGTCTTTGCTGTCATCTACAGCTAATTGAATATTGGCACGTCGTGACGTGGTCTGAGGCATAAAATTTGGGGGCAGCTCGATAATCCTAAGGTGCGGTAGTCTGAAAGTTTGTGGTTTTCTTTCGTACTATACACTTCTACAGTCGTTGACTCAATCTTCACATTTCCTCTTAACTAAGAATAGGGCTAGAGTTACAGTTAGAGTTAGGAAAAATGCATGTTGCAGTATACATTTTCGGACTATCGTACGGTCGTACCTTCCAAAATTTGGCGGTCACGACCACCGCTTGTCTTATGGTATGCCTTTGAGTCGTTCCGGACATGTAAATGGGTTTTGATTAATTGATTATCATATCATATCCTCATAGTATTTAAAATCTGTAGTGTTCTATATTACAACTGCAATACGTGAACAGTCCAAGATAGAAAACAAGAAACCCAGCTGTCACTAGTGTGGGGCCGACTGCACTGGTTGTCGCTGACCTTTAAGGTCATCCAAGGTCGATCGATAATTTTCATATCATCTGAAAGGGCGTATGTCACTTCATTAGTGATTAATAGTAAACTTGGCTGTATTCATCACCGTTTCCGAGATATGGCCAGTTTTCCGTTGGAAAACGCACATTTTCCTACCCCCCGTCCATTCAACCCCGAATTCGAAAATGTTCCCTTTGGAGTGGATCACTGAAATTTGCATGCCCGAGTTTAACCTTCATGTCTAATTATTCGTGTAAAAAGTTTTGCTCTACGCCCCACCCGTTAGCTTTAATACATCCGTTACAGGTGGACGACAGACAGACGGACAGACGACAATCATGAGAAAGGGCTGACCTTTGAGCTTACAGCTTAACGGTCGGCCCAAAAACCATTTATATCAGATCACATTTTACAGGCCTAGCGTCACTCATACGTTTGTCATCAGCGAGTAGCAGGTGAACATGGCCTGTGCGTGTGTCTAGGTTGTCAAGGAGCTGATAGCGTCGTCGGTTGCTAGGTGACGTGACTCATCACCATGGCGACGCTGTCGCTGCGAGTGAGCGTGGTTGGCAGTAGCGTTGTCAAGACGATGCAGTTTGACCCGGGTCTTCAGGTCTTTGATGCGTGTCGCATCGTCCGCGATAAGATCCCTGAAGCCAACCAGGGCAATGGTACGTACTGCAATATACCAATTCAGTTCAATCCAAAATACATGTGTAAAGCGCATCTGCAGACTCTTTCTCTAATGTGATATACAGTAGAGTTGGTAAAAATTTGTCGTTACATGTATCTGCAACATGAAAATGTTTTTCACTATGACTTCCACCGATTAAATATTTTTTTGACATGTCCTATATGAAATAAAATTAGATTTATAAACGTTGATTATCTGTCATTTTAGCCTGCTAAGAATTGAAGAGTTTCATATTTAACTGTAGAACTGTCCACTTGGTTTGATTTGCTGTGGACTTGCAAGTAATATTAATCATTTCGGAGATGTTCTACTGATCCTTTTTGCTGAAGTTGTTTCAGCTTGTTAAACCAGTGGACCGTTTCATAGCCTGTATATTACGGCGGTCATATAGAGGACATTGAACTGATGACAGGCCGTAGGTGACTGCCAACAACACTATTACATTGTATAGGCCTGCGGCCACGTTCAATAGAGAGGTGTAAATATAAATAGGTGACAGCACATGCAATAATGAACTGGGTTGTCTGTCTTCATTTGATATGAATTGACTGCCATACAGCACGGTGCTCTAGGCCGCACTTGTGCTGAGATGTAGTGGTAAGAAATAGCCACAAATATGAGTAAGTAAATAACTTAAGTAAAGAGTATTTAGTTTTCTGACCACATACTATACCCTGTAGAAATCTTTTAATGCAATACTTTGACCTACGAATGGCCTTGGCTTTCATCCAAGTGCTTGGCGTCGGCCTTAAGCTGGAACTTTTTTATTGCATGGTTCACATGCCTAGTATGAAATCCGGTTACAGGCAGACATTAGTAGGATCATTTATGTTTAAAAAAAACGTTAAAACTGTCACTCCTGATGTCAGATCTTGCCCTCGACTCTCGACCTGTTCACACATTGAGTCAGACTATAATACATCAGAGACACATAAACATGACATCGCAGTCTCTGGCTATTAATGTCATACATAAATATGGCGCGAGGGAAGTTTTTGTCCAATTGCATGCGCCAGTTTAGTTTGAGAAATTCCACGGCTCACCATTCATTCTCGTTTATGATAAAGCTGTATATACACATTCTGTGTTTTTTTTTGTTTGAGCTAAACTAGTGGTGTACTATTAAATTTTTTTCTGGCAAATCTGTTCTTAATAGCAATGGCTGCTGGCATTGTCTGTTACCTCCTTTCCACTCGGCTTCAGTTGACAGGCGTAGAACGCACCTGGTTTGCATTTCAGATGCCAATATCTTTTAGGTTTTGTAATTGCTTTTTCCCATTTTCCATCAGTGTTAATCAGCTTTCTAGTAAATAGTTTTGTCTATACATTGTAATTTTGATCTCAGTTGTGGTCTGTTTTTTTATCTGTTTACAATATTTTGTATTGTCATCAGTTTAACTGTAAACTCGTAGTTGTAGCCTGCTTAAATCCAACACTTGTGCTGTCATTTTAAAAAAATTAAATGTGTTCGTTGTGTTTCACAGCTCAGGAGTTTGGTTTGTTCTTGTCGGACGAGGACCCAAAGAAAGGAGTTTGGCTGGAGTCAGCGCGTACACTGGAGTATTATCTCCTCAGGAATGGGGTGAGAGGAACTGGTATTATTTTACAATGCAGGGGATTTCACTTATTCCTACGCATTTCTCCATGGTGTGGGCTGACTGTTTGTCCTCTGTCACATTCATACACCTTGTTCAAACCGTTTGACGTGTTTCGATAGCATTTAGCAAGTGCACTTATAGGGTCCAACGGTGCATTGTGTTAAGCATGCTGCCACATGGCGAATGCAAACGAGGATCAGTTCCGCCATTTGTCAAATTACTTTTGTCTTTGTTTTATTCCGTTTTACTATTGATGCTTCAATAACAGTTTATTGGCTTGAATACCGAACTATAGCTGAGTTCAAGTTAAAAAGCTCTTACTTGATGCAAGCATTGGGATAATCTGCTTTTGGTCTTTGTGCAATCAGTCATACAGCTGACAGTCATTCATAAGCATGGCAGTAGACCATCATTACTTGCTCTGAGTTCAGGGTCTGCTGTTACTTAGTGCTTACCCAGCAGCAGACCGTCTCTGTCTTTTGGTTGGTAGAGACTTATCACACTGCTTGGTAAGATAGGCAGATGTGTGTGAACAGTTTGCCTGGAGGCGAACCGATAGGGAATTGAACCCACAGCCTAATGGTCTCACGCATCTGTCACGTCGACGATTATGCCACCCAGCCACAATTTCAAGCAGGCGACTAAGTAGTTAGTTGATGGTCAGGTAGAAGTTATTGATGATAGGAGATACCTGTGTATGTGAGGACCTGTTAGAATACAAGAAGACATCATGTACTGAGTTGAACCCACAGGCTCTTGATCACGAGTCCAGCACTTTGTTATGTGTAGTACTGTGTGTATGTCAGGACCTGTTGGAGTACAAAAAAAAGCATCGGGTGTTGAGAGTGAAAATGCTGGATGGGTCGGTTAAGACTCTGATGGTCGATGACAGCCACACTGTAGCTCAGCTCATGATCACCGTCTGTAGTAAAATAGGTCTGTATACTCCGTATTCACTGGCCAGCTCACTATATGGAGAATTTATATGGTAACACATGTATTTAGTTTGGATTGGATGTACTCATGAATGATAAATTTGGCGATTGATTAACCAGTACGAAATATTAAAGGTGAACACTGAACAATTTAATAATAATAATAATAATAATAAAGCGGATTTATACACGGCGCCTAAAAGCAGAAGTCACTAGGCGCCACAGTCTCAATCAATCAAACAAATGTGTCTTTAGTTGCCCTTTGAACTGTTCCTAGTACTACCGCTCGCAATGCAGCCGGCAAACTGTTCTAGACTCGTGGGCCGGCGACGGCGAATGATTGTCAGTGATGCCGTGCAGTAGTGCAGTACTGCGTTGCAGTAGTCCAGACGACTGGCAATGCACGCCTGGACCAGCGTTCTAGCGGCATCAACTGTCGGTGACTGCACGATTGATCTTATCTGTTGCTGAAGGACAGACCAACGCAACATGATCTGACATCGTCAACCTGCTGTCAACGACAACTCCAAGGTCGTGAGCTGAGCTGTCAATCTTGCTGGTTGAAGACAGCACTTGTACTTCGTGGACATCGAGTTTGTCAATGAGGTGTTGAGAGCCCAACCAGAGCACCACGGTCTTACTGGGATTCAGACGCAGATGGCTCGCACTCATCCACGCCTCTACATCATGAAGACAGCACGAAAACTGCTGGACAGTGCTGTTAATAGCACTGACTGGTGATGAGACGTAAGTCTGACAGTCGTCTGCGTACTGGTGGAACTGGAGACCATGCCGAGCAATAATGTGGCTGAGCTCAGCAGTATACATAACAAACAGAACATGTCCAAGAACGGAACCTTGAGGTACGCCGTACTGGACAAGCTGCGTTTTAGACAGCTGGCCTTTGCATGCAACCTGCTGACTCCTGCCTGTAGCAAACGACGTTATCTAGCCAAGAACTGTGTCACCAAGGCCAAAGTCGAGTTTTGATTAAACATTTTTTCAACGTGATTGATTCTTCAGCTCAACTGGATATGTATGTATGAGAAGTGGTCATCTGTTTTTTTTTCTGGAGAGCATTTTGATTCATCTTCAGCCAGAGTGAATGAAAAACAGTTAGTTACTGATCATGTTTTGATGCATTTGTAAGAGTGATTAGGTGAAAAGTGATTAACTTAAGAATAAAAACGTGTGTTTGGGGATACTATATTATTATTATTTAGTTTGTAATTGAAATGAGCTAATAATGTGTCTTTGTAGACTTAACTGTTAATTTTTTTTGATTGCTTTAATCATTCTAAGTATACTTATTTATTATTTTGATGTTTTAATGCTATAAATGTATGTTTGGTGTGAAAGTTCCAGCATACTTATCTGGCTGGAGTGAAGATTTTTGGAACTGATAAAACATTGTAGGTATAGCAAATCATGAAGAATATTCTTTAGTTCGGGATTTGCCCGACTCCGAGCGAGAAAAGACGCTAACATTAAAACGAGACAAATCCATCGCAAAGGACCAGAAGAAGATGGATGAAATGAAAAAGAAACTGCATACAGATGATGAATGTATGTTTTTTGGTATTATTTTTCACTAATAAATTTATCTGAAATTGTTTTAATGCTATGATAGTGCAATTCACATGGTTGTTTGAGTTTTAGTTGCAGCTGTTAGCACCCCCTGTCCTCCAATAGACAGCATTATCGCATTGATGACTGTCTGAAGGATAACAGGGAAGATTATTAGAACTACCACTATGTTAATTACATATGTACGTGTATAATGCTTACAATTTTAGGTTAACCTTATTTTTTGTGTTTTGTGTTTCTGTAAAGGTTAAACTTTCTGTTTATTGTAAAGTTTAAACTTACCATTCCATTATTGTGTTTGTGTGCATTCTGCCTGAAAAGGCCGTCCCCGAAATGACCTATACTGTGTCGGATGGGACGTTAAACCCTACTCACTCACTCAGCTGTTAGCATTTGTTTTTGCAGTGTATGGTAATACATAAATGTGTTGTAATTGTTTGATTGTTTGCATTTGAAGTATAGCTGTTGGTTTTCATGCTTCTGTCGGCATTATATGGTGCTGGAGGTATCAGGATTTTATGTTCTGTCTCTGACCATTTGTAGGTTTCCATGATTTTTATTCCAGTATCTATGGTACTAGAAGTTGAAGGTTGTCTATAGCTGCCAAAGGTAACTCATCTCGGAGCTATGGAGAGTCACTATTTTCACCGGATGCAGGTGACTGAGCATCCCCACCTTAACCTCAGCCAAGCAGGTTGGTACTCGGTTTTTCTGTATCAGAGGGATGGAAGGCTGAGTTGACCTGAGCTTAGTAGTGGTCACAATCGAGATGGTTTCACCCATCCAAGTAGTAACCATTTGATAGCAACTTAGCTGGGAGTTGAACCAAGGACCACTGAATCATATGTCTGACGTCTTATCTGTTACAGTAACAAGCCATCATTGGGTGCATTGATGGATTTCGTCCAGGCTTATGCCAGTAGTGGATTTTGACACAGAGATGAGCTGATAAAGTGTTGAGGTCATCGATAGGAGAACATTATTGGCTTTGTTGTAGTGAACTGGTTGGATCACGGGAAGACGTTACGTGAACAGTCGGTCGACGTGAATGAAACTCTGCTGCTGCGCAGGAAATATTTCTTCTCAGATCAGAATGTTGATGCACGAGATCCGGTCCAGCTCAACCTTCTCTATGTCCAGGTTTTTTTGTACAAGTTTTGTCTTAATGTTATATTTTGCTTAATTTCTTATTGTTGTTTTCAATTTAGCAGGCTTACATTTTGTTTTTCTGCACCTACTGACAGTGTGGGTAAACATCAGTCATAGTTCAATATATGCATATTGTGTACAGTAGAGTTTGTAATGGTCATTTGGGTCATCAAAGGCCATTGATTCTGGTTCCAAGTTGCATGTGCAATTTCCTGTTAGTAATTATATCGAAATTGGTCCTCTCTTACACCATATCAGAGATGCTGCAGGTTTTTTTTAGCTGAAAAAACACATTACCCCCTTCCGCTGAAATTTTAGGATGTTCGTCTTGGTTGCCAGTATTGAGGTGGGCTCTAAGGACAGAAGTCTCTAAGCTATTTTTGCGTATGATCACTTTCCGGGTAACTGAACTGTTCTATCATAATTACATGAAAAGAAAACAACACTGACAAGTCACAAGAGTGAGATTAGTGTTCATACATAAATGTCTGTATCATCTGCTGTGGTTGGTTGTAGACACGTGATGCAATACTGAAAGGTGCTCATCCCATCAGCGTGGAGTACGCCGTGCAGTTTGCCGGCATGCAGTGTCAGATTCAGTTCAGTGACCACGTTGAGACCAAACACAAGCCTGGATTTATCGAGTATCTGCTGCCTTTTCTCATAAGATTTTCATTATCATTATTATGCAGCGGTCGTAATAGTAGGGCTGTACTGAATAGTAGTTTTTACTATTCAGCCGAATATGAAAAATTAGTGACATTCTTCGGTCGAATACAAATGAATTGCAAATAGTTGACATAAGTTCAAACACACTGCACAATGCCCTTTCGTCGTGCTGTGGTGAAAAATTGTCAAACCAGGCATTTTGTAATTTGTAACCGTGTTGAATGAATGATAGGAAAGATTATGAACATTAACAAAACATGACAGTGATTCACAACAGACTGTTGACACTGAGCAAAATAAATAATTAAGGAAATGCCGTAAAGCATCACGTGTCATGTAGGCGTTATGTTAATGCTGAGACTCATCTGTCTATAAGGCTAAATGCAGGTACAACAAGCATCAATGGCACAGCGCACATTATTCATACTCGGCCTGTTTTCAGCATTACTATTCAGCCTACTATTCAGACCGAATGGAATACGAATAGAATATTCGGTACAGCCTTACCTAATAGTATCTTGTCTGAGCGTCTGTCTGTCTGTTTAGTCTCGTATAGATTACGAGCTCCTAACTTGGAAACAGAAGGCACAGAAAGCCAAAATTGGCATCAACATTTCTAAGGACAGGAGTAACTTGTGTGCCAATTGTTATTTCAAATGGTCATAGGTCTAAGTTTGTGTTAAGGCACATAATTGAACTGAACAGACCAGTGGTTCGCCCATTGGTCATTGGTCATTTCAGTTATTTTGCTCTGTACATGTCTTTGGGGTCGTGAGTTGCAGAGAATTGTGTATATAGCCAGGAGGATGGCTGCATATTAAGTTGCTCTTGGGTCATTATCTTTGCTTGTCAATTAAGAATTTTGTATTTTGGTCATTATTTTATTTGTATGTCATATTTGTAAGTAAATGAATATTATTATTTGTTATCTGATGAGCATTTGTCTATTTTGCAGCCTGCATGACTTCCTGCCCAAGGAATATGTCAAAGTTAAAGGAATCGAAAAGAAAATCTTTATGGTAAGTTTTCTGCCATGTTTTGTTGTACTGGCTTTTTTGATATTAAGTTATAGCTCAGCCTTGGGTGATTTTTGTAATTTTGTTTAGTATTTAGATTGTGGTGGTTTGTATATGTTGAAAATGATGATGATGCAGATTGGGTTAAGCAATGTGCAGTAATGGAGATAAGTGAGCTGTACGGTGGGACATCCAAGTAATATTTTGATTGTTTTGAAGGGATATGGAAGGTTTTGGCTTGTTCTGTTACTCTGCTAGGATACTGAGAATCACGGATTCAAAGGGAAACCAGCAAACTTGGGTTACGTGAAGGGTGGCTATGAAAATGGTGTTTGCATGTGTATATATATCTGATGTCTTTGATTATTAATATGTTACTGGTGGAGACAATCGTAGCTTTCATTCTACCAAAAGCCACAATTTGGCTGTGAAAGTTTTAGTTTGTAATATTGTAGTGGGATTAAAGTGGTATTAAATCTTTATTAGGCCGTCTGGAACGATAGTTCGGGAAGGCCTTATGTTTTGCAACAGTTTTTGTTTATTTTTTCACCATCAGATCTTTGAGCTCCATCGGCTGATTGCCATGAGATTTTGCCACATGACGGAAAGTGTGTTCAG
>Ga0209671_1007462_pt1 | contig 11351 bp, 7 predicted proteins | sample WorMetHERISLAND2_2_FD_187401 | JGI IMG/M metagenome (GOLD analysis project Ga0209671, IMG submission 187401) | Marine gutless worms symbiont microbial communities from Max Planck institute for Marine Microbiology, Germany - Olavius geniculatus... | ecosystem: Host-associated > Annelida >...
CTATCTAGATCGCATAACGATAGTAGCGTGGCACTACCTTGTGAATGATATAGACTTGTCACAGCCCAAAATTGCCAAAAAAAATCCAGAAAACCTCCTATTTTGGCGTTCAAGGTCATTCAAGGTCACTGAATTCGGCGCCAATCGAGAGCCAGTGTACAGCTTTTTATTAGTGATTAATAGTAACCTAGACCCTATCTCGCAGAGTTACTGAGATACAGCAACTTATTGGCCAAAAATCGCAAATTTTGCCCACCCCCTTTCATTTAGCACCCTCGTTCGAAATGACTCCTTTCGAATTTATGAAAAAGCTTTACAGTTCCCGAAACTAGAGTCTTCCAGACAGCTGACGGTGTAAATTTGGTAATCCTAGCTTGCACCGTTTTTGACTGATCCACCCGTGTGACAAACAAACAGACAGACGAACGGACGGACGGACAGAATTGCGATGGCTATGAAGCGCTGAAAGCAGTAGCTGCTTTCACATGTAAAAATCAAAACTTTTGATTTACCGCTATTGTATTGTGTATTGCCTTTAATTTACTTCTATTACTGTTGCTACAGTACTACTATCGGTACAATTATGTGCAATACCTTTAAATTCTGGCCTGTATTGCCAATCCTCACGATATTTGTGAAGATTATAGTCTCCTGTTAGCGTGGTTTCAACCAACGCCTACAGACAACAACAAGCATAACAAGCACTTCATGCCCCATTCACAACAGCTGAAGCTGATCAGGATTTAGGCCGACAATGAGACTAGCCAGCGACACATCATAAATATCTAAAGGCTCCACAAAAATATCATATCAAATAAAGTCCTTCCCAAGCCACGAAGGCCATAAAATGACACTGACCTTGTATTTCCTTATCCCTCAACTAGACACCAGTTCACGCTACAATACCATAGATAAGGGACTAGTGCATTGCACAGATTGCCTGCTTATGTCCTAGCTTTTGCCAGTACTCATTTGTCTATCTACAGAAGGATCACTTGTCAGGCTGAGTTGACCTGGGCAAGACAGTTTACCCAGCTGCTGATGGTCGCCCATCCAACTACTAACTGTGATCAAGACACTCACATTAACCACCACACTAAGTAGCCATCAGATGCTATGAAAAACAATTAAAATCAAGCAATTAAGAGTGGTTATTAACAAATATGTCAATCGATGTATTCATTTCATAACTTACCCTATCTGGTTTGACATCATCTGGCTCCATGTCTGCATCTGCCAACAAAAACAACAACAACAACACTTCTGTAACTATTTATCAATTATTATCAGCGCCAGATTAAGACCAAATCTGACCGAATGCTGTTGTTTGTTTTTACGCGCAAAAGCAGCTACTGCTTTAGCACATCTTAGCCAGTGCAATTCTGTCTGTCCATCTGTCTGTCACACGGGTGGATCAGTCAAAAACAGTGCAAGCCAGGATCACCAAATATTCACTGTCGGCTGCCTGGAAGACTCCAGTTTCAGGATCAGTAAAGCTTTTCCATAAATTCGAAAAAGGTCACCCCGATTGAGGGGCTAAATGAGAGGGGGTAGGAAAAATTTGCGATTTTTAGCCAATACTGAAATTTGTGCAATGGATATAACGCTAGGCATCGTCCTCCATCGAGTCTGAATGAAACATCGTTGTGAGCTTAGATTTTGTTTGCACCGGGCCTTAATACATGCATCACTGTTGTGTGCTCCCCTTTGCATTAGCTGGGCTTTTCTAGTTCTTTTATGCCATTCATTTTTCCTTCTCCCCCAAATCCAGCTAAAGGATCTGGGGAGATGTACGCTCCTTGAGTGGGGTCCGAGGTGCAGCGTCAGCCACAAACACATTTTTATGTATTTTGGGCTCTCAAAAATGCATCTTATGCATCATTTTAAGTTGTTTAGGTGCAAAAAATATGCAAAAAGTTAATCCATTTTGTGGCAGTGGGCCAATTTCACGAATGGGCCGAATGCTGCAGCATCCTCAGCACCCCCCTTAATCCAACACACTTCACTTATGCATTTAGTTGTAAATGCTTGTAGACAGAGCATTCATCAGCAGCGAAATGCATCAGAGGAAAATAAAAGCAAGAAAGAACGTCTAAACTGCGTGTCAACAAACACACAGCCGTCTGTTCAGTTTCTGAGCATCTCAGGCGCTGAAGTATGCTTTCAGTTTCTACTAAAGCTGTCGAATTAATGCGTTAACTTAATGCGTAACGCATTAAAGAATTAACGTGCGTTAAAAAATTATGCAAAGCCACGAGTTCATCGATCGTCATTTCAGTCACCCTCTTGATGCAGTCCACTTACAATGTCAGCAATATAATGACGCTTTATTAACGAGCTAATGCAATAAAATGCATGCGTTGAGATACAGCAACTTATTGGCCAAAAGTTGCAAATTTTGCCTACCCCCTCTCATTTAGCGCCCTCGTTCAGGGTGACCCCGTTCGAATTCATGGAAAAGCTTTATGGTTCCTGAAACTAGAGTCTTCCTGGCAGCCGAAGGTGAAGATTTGGTGATCCTATCTTGCACCGTTTTTGACTGATCCACCCATGTGACGGACGGATAGAGGGACGAACAGATGGATGGACGGACAGAATTGCGATGGTTAAGATGTGCTGAAAGCAGTAGCTGCTTTTGCACGCAAAAAATAAACATTGTTATCTGATGCATTTATAGACCTTATTATTTTTCTATATCAACCTAAAACTTATTTCAAGAATACAACAAATAATTCAGTAATAAAAGCGGATGCTAACAAATGTGAAATGCAGAAAATGAGAACAATATAAAGTAGCGATGGCAATAGTAAAAGTGATAGTTTGGCTCAACAACAGAATGAACTTATGGTTAACAAGTCCTATGCCAACAATTCCCAGTTGTTTGGAACAAGAAGCCGAATGCATACTGGTAAGAGTGGAACTGTCAAGCTGTTGATCAGCATCATGGAAATTCGTGGCATTGCGGACGTGCTTGATGGACTTGGCATGCTGGAACAAATATTGACGACTGGTAACGAGGTTACAACAAAGACACTTGGCCAGGTGTGGATGACCTTTCACCGGTACAATCCACATCACTGTAACACAGGGCATCATCACCATCAATAATATAATCATAATGGCTTTCAACAAACTCATACATCGAAACAGCAACTAATAAACAAGCAAAGATAGTTCTGACATAAATTAACGTAAACAGAAGTTCTAATTTGATGACTTCTTTTGGTTCTTATCACAACGATCAGCAGCAAACGTACATCTATTAGATTCAGTTCAGATTGAATTTTAAAGTTACTTGTTATGAACATGATTTTATATTACATTTGTAAGAGGTTCTCAAGATTCAAACTTGCAATCTTCAATGCTTCATATTCATTATTGTATGTTTGTTAAAGTAGTTAACCGGCTGAATGTCAGTAATAATGTAATGCTGTAATCAGAGCTGTCAAATTAACGCATTAATTAACACATTAATGCGTTAATAAATTAACGCGTGTTTAAAAAATAATGCACGCCAAAAAAATTAATGCAGATGCATAAATTTATCTAATTTACTGAATTCTGTGAAGCAAAAGTTCCAATATTAAGTTAAACTGTGGTTATTTGACAGACGAATGATTTCAAGTAACCAAACTGTAGTTGCCGTTCCATCACTACTGTAAATAAATATTATTCAAATAACAGGCTAATAGATTTCTATGCAAGCGATGACGTCAATTATTGTTGAAAATGTGGTTCTGTTTCCCCACCGAGGTCAGCCACCTTGCCGTGGTGGTGGGGCTCAGCACCGATGACCCGAAAGATTTCTAAAATCTGGAGGCGAGGAGCAACTAAGCGCCGACCAAATTCGTGCAGGCAGATTGCAACACGATACCAGTTCTCTTGTGCTGGTTTCGGCTTCACAGCTGACTACGGCTTTATAGCCATCTACTTACGGCTTTACAGCCGTTTATTTACAGCTTCACAGCTGTTACGGCTTTATGGCCGCTACCTGTAACCTTCTGGTTACATTCAAGGACGCGCATTGGGCCGAGCTGATACGGCCTCAGCGCTGGGCAGGTGTAAGAGCCTGTCCACCCTGGAGGTAAGGTAAGGTGGTTCTGTTTGCTTTCTAGCTTTCTATATTTTTCAGGTGAACCCCCCAAATGTCGCGAGGCCCGGGGTAACTACCCCTTACTCTCCTTTTCGACGGGCCTGGGTGCATTAATAACATGCCAATTAATGTGTTTAAAAATTAACGCTTCGACAGCTCTAGTTGTAATGCATTGTGTCATTATCACTTTAACCACTGCAATAAACATCTCATCTCATCTTCTTATTTCAAATTTATCACTAGCCCAACTTATAAATCACTGCCAGTACCCCACTGGCTTAAAAACTGTTACTGTATCTAAAAAGAGACTTCTGTCAGAAACCTTTACTTGTACTCATTCATACTACTGCTGAAATAATAATAACAACTATTACCATAGCTGGCACTACCAGCTATTACTTATGTTTTCTGCTCCAAAAATTATTTCCATTCAGCTGGGGTCTCAAAAGCAAACTTCTAGAAAATCTTCTACAATTGCCCAGCCAACAGTAAAAATCATTGTCAGTACAGAAGAAGAAGAAGAAGATTCCGCATAGACAGCTAGGTCCATTGCGAGGGAGCTCATCCCCTTGATGGCACTTTGAGCCGGCAAGGGCGAAGCCCAATTAAGCTAGCATACAGCCCAAGTCGGCCGGGTTAACCGACTGGATCGGTATACTTGCAGTCCTGGCCACAGGGCTCACTGTTGCACAGAACTCGCCGTTTCTTCCCTAGCAATGGCCTTGACCACCGCCAGTACTCATTTTACCATCCTATGGAGGGTAGAAGGCTGAGTCGACCTAGTTGGCTGGCTCCATACTGTAGACAGTCACCCATCTAAGTACTAACCGGGCACGACGTAGAGTAACTTCGTCTCATCCGAGACGCGTTACCAACTATGCCATGCTACCAACCAATTCAGTACAGGCTTTATATATTTATCAAAATCAATCTTCTGTCAACTTGGTGCAAAAATAGTTTTTAAAATTTCAACAATATACTGAAAATCAAGAAAAAGAACGATTTACTTACATGTAGAAATTCATTACTAAGTTACTACTGATTACATTTCTTTTATGCTAAGGCAAGTTACGTATGCACTTTAAACCAATGAGTATAAATAAAATACTTACAGGAACTGTTGTCAGCAGCTTTCTGCCAAACATAATACACAGGACACTGTATGTCAGACACAGTAAAATAAATTGATATTAATAAATTATATAAAATTAAATGCAATAGTAAACAACAACATATATTGTACAACAATTTGCAGTGCACGAATTACTGAACAACTGTCATGCAACTAACATATTAAGAAAGTTAATGATTAAAAAATTACAGAATTGAATTACAATTAAAAATCGGTTCTATGCAAATGACTTCTGGCATCAATAGAAACGTATTAATAAACAAGCAAAGACAATGTTTACCCTGATAATGTGAAAGTTTTAGGACCAGAAAAATAAACATTCAGCAACCGCATTGACGTATCACAGCTGTTTCTGCTGTTAGCAAAATAACTGATATCGTAACTATTAGTTAATCTGTGTCTTTTGTAAATATAACCGTTCAATTTAACTATTCAATTTTCTTTCTAGTATTAACCAAATTTAATTTTTAAAAATACACAGTGATGTAAACAGTAACGAAAACAAAATACGATATAAAATACAAACAAAAATATATAAACACAAGCATTCTCGCAGTAACACCAAAGTATATCTGTTAGCCACTGAAAGGTTTTAGAGTGCTATGCTCTACCAGTACATCACTGACAAATCCCACATAATGGCTCACAACAGCCTTAAAGAAGACAAAGTTCAGTAAATGGTGTCTTGACTTGTTACCAGCACACTGGTCTTCAATAATGAAGTTAGTCTAAGTTAGTACTTGAATGACCTTGAGTGACCTTATCCAGGCTGGTAAGTCATTCTTGTATGTAACCAGCCATCCAGATCAACTCAGCCTAGCCATCCCTCCATGGAAAGGACCGGTAGGTGCAATAAGTACCGGCAAAATATGGGGAGAAAGCAGATGCATTAGCCTTGTATCTGTGTCATCTAGTGTAAGCTAAGGCTGAACAGATGGGGAAATCAGTACCACCTTATCAGACATAAGGCTACAAGTATTTTCCAAGTAAAGAAAAAAAATAAATTCCGATCAAACCTTTTTATCACCAGGAGTTCTCTGACTGGATTCAACACTGTTACTCACAGTAGAATCTGCATCTGTTCTTGCCTTCAAAGCAAATTAACAAGAATGTCTAACAGTCATACAATCATTATGATTAGATCCTATTTAACCTGCCTACTTTCTCAAGGATTAACTCCAAATTAGGCCAAGCCCAGATTTACAAACCAGGTGCTCAACCTGTAACTCAATAAAATCATCAAAGCAATAGTCATTCAAACATTTATCCATTCATTGTTGCATCTACTATAGTACAGTTACAATGAAACCTGATACTTCGCCGAGTGTTCTCCAAAATAACTAGAAACACAGTAAACATGAATGAGCCAAGAGTACCGATGAAGTTGAGTCACATCAACTGGCACATTATTGCAGACGTTTGCCACACTTTCACACAGACATTTCGGCACAAAAGCACCATTACTAGTCATTTCACTGGAACAGTTTTAAGATAGTTCTCCGATTCAGATGACTTATTACAATCTGCGAAATAAACGAAAAAATCCATTAATTCCATCATGAGTAGTAGCTTATGAGCTACGGGGCAAAGGCCTAGTGTGGCTGATTGGGGTGGCGGAATGTCTGCTGGCTGCAAACTGCATGTCCAATTGTTTGCTGATGGAGCAATGGATGGCCGCATAGTGCGCAGTCGTATCATTAGCTCATGACCATAAGCTGCCAAAAAAAACAGATACAAGATGCCGAATATTACTGACACCTGATACTGAGTGTGGCAGTTAATTACCTGCTGGTTACTAGTGTGCCATCCACTGGACTCTACATCTGAGCTGTTGATATCAGAGACCAAAGATGACTTTTTACCTGCCACCATTATACGCAGAAATATACATATACGAATACATTGATACATACTGGGTAAATAAGTCTATAGGAAGCTAGCAATAGCAGCTACATATACTTCGCAAAAAAATCCATAAATTGCACATTTTTACGTGCAAAAGCAGCTAGACTGCTTTAGTGCATGTTAGCCATTGCAATTCTGTCCATCCGTCTGTCACATGGGTGGATCAGTCAAAAAGGGTGCAAGCTAGGATCACCAAATCTTCATCGTCGACTGCCTGGAAGACCCTAGTTTCAGAAACCATAAACCCTTTCCATAAATTCGGAAAGGGTCACCCCGAACTAGGCGCTAAAGATGAGAGAGTAGAAAAAAATTGCGATTTTTAGCCAATAAGTTGCTGTATCTCAATAACGGTGCGAGATAGAGCCTAGGTTACTATTAATCACTAAAAGTAAAAAGGTTAATCACTAATAAAAAGTCGTACACTGGCTCTCGATTGCCACCAAATTCAATGACCTTGGATGACCTTGAATGCCAAAATAGGGGTTTTTATGGATTTTTTGGCATTTCAGGCTGTGAGACACATTTCAAGAGAGAATTGCGCCGAGAGATAGACATGGAAAAGCTGCATATGAAATTTTCAGCATTAAACGTAGATTTTGATGGTCCAAGTCTATTTTCTAGGTTTAACGAAATCTGCGCACGAGGGCATCAAAGAGCGCTATCCCCATAAAAGTCGTTATTTTACCGTTGTTGACTAGTCTTTCGTAAAAACAGTTGCAAATAGGCATGGGCATGCTGCCTCTCACAACAAGCACTAGTGATGAGCTTTTCAGTCGTATCAACATCAATGACACAAATGGCTGTAGATAGACTGACAGTTTGCGAATAGGAACTGCTATAGGCTTTTGTGCATCTCGTGAGCTTTAGCTCAAATTTCTTGCCTTACATGTCATGAACGAATCAAATGTGCATAATGGCAGACATTAGGCTGATTGCTCACATTTACTATAAGCATACATTAGTTATATGACAGCGAACTGTCGACATTACCAACTAACGGTCTGACAGATAGAAGGATGTCAGTCAAGACAACATATGGCACAGTACTGGGCAACCTAATGATATACCAATGCATTAGACAGACGGATGGATAGATAAATAAAAAGTTACATGATGTTGGACTTTGCACAGTGTGCGTTACGTATTATACAGACTGAACGAAATGCTTATGGTACCAAATAACTCTTTTGGAGTAGCAACTAAAAAGTAGTAAAAGAAAGAAGAAAAAAACTAAGACAGCACAAACCAATAAAGGCAGAACGTCGATGAGCGATTGGCTGTGATCTGTTATTAATGTTTTCAATGTGCTTGGCGGTCCTGGCATGATGCAGTAGGCCGGTGTAGTGGGCATTCAACCGCACATGACAGTAACGACAGTATGCCTTGAGCTTATTACCCGCAACTGGCCACAACCATTCTGACAGCACAAAAGCACGAGTATTAGTAATGGATGAACAGGATATAGTAATCAGCAGCAGCAGCAGTAAGAATAGTAGTGTCACTGGCCACAGCCACTCTTGATAGTGCAACACAGTACAACAAAGGTAGAATGGTGAAACAGCATACCTACAGATGCCTACGGCAAAACATCGTTGCTATAAACTACAAAGTTCACTACAAAATAAACAACAGCAAACAAATCTATACGCTATTAATTAACAAACTGTAGGAGAACTTTAAAAACACCAGGTAGAAAATGCGAAAAAGTATCGCACGGAAAGTTTTTTCAACTGTCCTGAACCGTCATCAAAAACAATTAGGATGTTTTACGATTCTACACTTGACAAGTAACAGATAGTAATGAACAGCAGCAGCAACAGTAGAAGGCTGCAACCACCTCACAATACAATACCACAAGTAATAGATAAGGAGCAGTGTACAGCAGCAATCGCTGGCCACAGACAGTCTAACTAAACAACCACAAGCAGTATTGCAGAGTAACTGGAAGAAAGTAAAGCAACAGCAGCAGCAGCAGCAGCAGTATTACTACTTTGTGGCACCATCTGGTGAATGATAGTCACTTAAAGGGCAAGTAAACTGTATAAGCACTTTGTTAGTGTTTATAATACAGTACATCAACATCACTGACATAATTAATTATGCCAAGAACAGAAACACACATGATACAAGACATACACAGAACACATATCACATTATATTGTATCGTATCGCATCATATATCGCAGCGAACAGACTATTGTGGCGTAAGCACAGTAAACGCTGCAAGAAGAATATGTTACAAATTATGGTTAAAAACAAAGCGAAAACTCTGAAATGGAACTAACATATGCTAAGATAATAAACATTCAAGTACAAAACAGACAGAATGGAGCATCAAGCAAAATCATTTCCAGATCGCACGATCTATATAAGCCAACGCAGCTGGCTAGTGAAAAAGGATGCAAACACTTACTGCTGAAGAGTGGATTGCGTTCCCAGGCCTTCAAGTACTTCTGCAAATAGTACGTTGGATGACTCTCTTTAGATACTTTTGTACTGATCTAACACCACACAGCAACCACAGTACAACTGTTATCAGTAGTGACAGTAGGATTTGGCCTCAAGGTCTGGACAAAGCTTTGACCTTGATGTTGGTGGTCAAAGTGCGGGCAGTTTGACATACGAATGTCTGCTCCATGCGAGTAACAACAAAATTCCCTGACAGAATCAGTACGATCACTTTGCTATACGTATCTCATCACAACCTAACTAGTCCCATGTAGACATGTAAAATAAAATATCTGTACTTTCAGCTGCAGTCACCACAACATATCTTCAGCTTGTGTTGAAGAAGCCAGAAATGTGTTAATTTACATGTAACCATGGCCTAAAATAAGCTCAATAAAATGTACATTAGGTATCTAGGGTACGTGACATCTGGACGTTTGGGCGCCGGACCTCTGGGTGCCAAGCCGGGCCGTTGCCGTTAATAGGGTTTGAAAATTACGCATGATATTGACCAGCGTGTAACGTGTAATTCACATGCAACTAACGCGAAATTCACCCGCACATACTCACAAAACAATGGTCTAATTTGTCGCTTGACAACAACAATGCACAATGACGACTTTGCCAACTTACGATTTTAACTCAAACGATATGCAAAGTACGGCAATTTCAATAACATCTCAGTCACAAAGCATGGCACCCAAACAGCCAGCACCCAAATGGCAGTTCCAAAACGGTGGCGCCCAAACGTCACGTACCCTAGGTATCTGTGCAAACAACTGTAATCTGCCCATACTGATAAAGTACTAGGTTTATCATAATCCTATAATTCTACACATTGATATCAGCAATAATAATAAGAATAAACAATCAATAAATAGGCTCAAATTAATTATAATCGGTGAATTGGCTCCAGTGTCAATAATTCTCTAATCTAATACAACAATGTTAACGATGCCAGATAATACAAAAAATCGAGACCTTTTCATCGGGTGCATTCCAATCTTCATCAGAGTCACTGTCATCAGGATACGTCGCATCATCAGAATTCTCACCTATATGCACATATACACTGACAGACATGCACAATGTCACCGAGCCTGTGCCCTTATCAGACAGGACCACACAACGTTGCAAAACAACCAGAAACGTCACCACCAGATGATATCTTGTAAGCTCAAAATGCATAAAATGTGTTTGAGGTCAACACCCACTAAGGTGAGCTTACAGTGCTTTCCTAAACCCTTTGGCTAGATTAATAAAGGGCTGGCCGTGGCAATGGAGTTGAACACTCTGTAAAAGTCAAACCAGACTGGATCATGGTTTTTACACTAATGGTACCACTCCCACTATACTACAACTACTACAGCGCAGGCGCACTGGCATACTGCAAAATTACGGCAACGTCTCTCATAGAGGTCAAAAAGATACTTCTGACTTCATTAGCTTGACAGTTGCTGGCTGATGCATACCTAGGTCAACTCAGCCTTCAATCCCCTCTAGGGTAAGTAAATCGAGTACCGACTTTCTAATAAAAATCTATACACATCTAGTACAACTACAACTACAATTTATGTAAAAAAACTGTTCAGTTTATATACAGTGTAAAGGTGACATCGTGGTTGTAGATATAAAACAGCACAAATCACAATTTAAAAATTCAAACTTTACCATTACACAGTCAGCAAAGTTCTTCTGACATTGTGTAATGGTGATGTTTGAATTTTTAAATTGTGATTTGTGCTGTTTTATATCTACAACCACGATGTCACC
>Ga0209671_1007465_pt1 | contig 11350 bp, 8 predicted proteins | sample WorMetHERISLAND2_2_FD_187401 | JGI IMG/M metagenome (GOLD analysis project Ga0209671, IMG submission 187401) | Marine gutless worms symbiont microbial communities from Max Planck institute for Marine Microbiology, Germany - Olavius geniculatus... | ecosystem: Host-associated > Annelida >...
CCGGTAGACTAAGGCGTTTGCGACGCGCGGCGCCACTCATGCGCCACGCGGTCTCACCCGTCACCCCGCCAGCGAGCCCTCGGCCCCCGGCCGCCGCCCCTGAGGCCGTGGTGCGCGGGCCGCGGGCGCCTGGTGGTGCGTCGGCGTCGAACTCGTCTTCGTCGGCGGATGGAGACAGTTTGTAGTCGGAGTCCCCTTCCTCGACGTCGTCATCATCATCCAGCATTCCTCCGCGCACCTTGCCGTGACGACTGATGCGCAGATACTTCATCTGACGCACGTTCTACACCGTACATTTAATGAAATGTAATCAAAATTTAAAGATTAAAGGTACTGTGCAGCTTTTTATAAAAAAAACCATAAAAGAGCTACATAGCGTCACCTGCCGTATGGTATCACACAGTGTCACCTACCACCCGAACCGATAGGCCGGTACTAGATTTACCTAACTTGGAGAGATAAAAAGCTGACCTATGGCGGCTGGTTACACACCGAATGGTTTACCTGCCCGTAGGCAGTTGCCTATCCAAGTACTAACCCGGCCCGGCGTAGAGCAACTTTTCTGATCGGACACAATGCGTTACCGCCACGAACCGTAGTGTAAAAATGTCAATGTCAAAGGCAAATTTATATAGTGCATTTTCGTTCAAAAAACCTCTAGTGCGCAGCACACACTAATACTGCAAAAGTAAAAACGTTTTCACCGACTGTCTATAAATGTCCGCAGAATACTCCGGCTCCCCCGGTCATTGGGCACTGAGTTCCAGACTGTCGGACCAAAAACAGAAAGCGTCCGACGAACGTATGTGCAGAACAGGTAAGTTAGAGGTTGGTGGCGTAAGTAGGGCCTAAAATTTCTGCGTTTCTGGTTGCTGTTCAGGGAAAAGCTAGAGACGGGGGTAAAAATATGTTTCAGTTATCTTTATTGCTATTTTATAACGTGCCGTGTGATATGACACAACAACTCATAAAAAGTGCCACACTTAATAGTACCACAAGAACTAAAGCAAAAATATTGCAGCGTAAAAAAGACCAGTCGCAAACAGTTTTTTTTCAGTAAAAAGCCAACGTCACCGAGCAACATTAACCATAATACTAAAACTTGAGTTAAAATTAGCACACCCGTGATTCCAGTCCACGGAAACATTTACTCCAATTTTGATTTTCTGCGTCTTTAACTTAAAAGGACCCTCGCCGTCGGACAAACTGACGGTCGGACGGACGGGCAAAACCCGCAATGCGGCCTAATACAACGCCTGCATAACATTACAGGCGACAACAGGTGATAACAAACATGATGGCGACCTAGGTGAATTATATTGCTCTTTTTTCTTGAAGACCTCTGGGAAATTGCTCTAACTCAGCGACATACATGCAGAAGACGCACATTAGGCCCATTAGCCGACATTTGCCTTATAGCGTAATGTCATTCTAACTTAAGGCCAAATAATCCAGAGTTAAAAGGTCATGGGCACTCAGGGCCAGCGCTATTTTGGCCACTAATCAATGCAAATATCAGCGACCTAAATCTCAGGAAAATGCCTACAAACACACCGTTATGTCTTTTCTCAGAAAAGAAGTGCCGGTATGCCACACCGGTCCATACCGTCCCTCTTCGAGCCCTGGTCATGGGCATGCACACCCTTGCACAGCTTCTCAAGACCCAACTCATCTCAAAGTTAACATATAATGCCACCAATTACCCTGGTTAGCTGTTACCCGACCCACACTAGTAAATTCGCCCGACCATCGGTATTCGATTTACTTATCCCGAATAAATGCGAGACTGAGTTGACAGATTTAGATGCCAATTGGCAAATACACATTGTCTTAGATAAGACTCCCTGATCCCAGGGGAAGAAAGATTTGAAGCGTCACAAACCTCAGCAAATACGTGCAATTGCAATAACATGCAATTGCAAACTGCAACCAAACTGCCAGTGCTGCCACCCGGCGAGTGCAAACGAAGATTCTGCCTTTTACCATATTACTTTGATCTTGTTACTTTTGTTATTGACAAGAAACGAGACGGGAGCTCACCTGTGCTGACATGACGGCGAAGGGCAGTACCTCTGGTGTACTACATCCGCGTGCCCTGGCCCAGTCTTCGGCCGTGCGTCCAGTAGCGGGGTCGCGTAGGGTCACATCTGCACGGCCGTCAGTAGCCAGCAGTGCGGCACACTCGAGAAAACCGCGTGACGCGGCGACAAGCAGCGCCGTCTGGCGGTCGGCGTTCATATGGTTGATATTCAGACCGAGACGACGGAACGAACGGATCAGGATGCCGATCGCAACGTCGTTACCGACGTACGAACTGTAGATTAGCGGCGTATTGCCTACACACAACATGCACTAGAAACACAGTGCCTGGCTATAGGCACAGCTTGTGCCCAGTGAAAAATAGAGAAGGAAAGTTCTGATTTATACCCTTAACAAAACTGCCCTCTTCTCCTTTCCTATATTTCATTGGGCGCAAGCTGCGTCCATTAGATATAGGGATAAAAGCCACTGAGTCTAAGCGTGAAAGGAGAAGTTTTGTTAATGGTGTAGATCAAAAAACTCTTCTTCCTGTTTTCACTGGGCAAAGAAAAGGGGAAGAAAAAACGCGGAGAGAAACTGCGAAAAAGGAATAAAACATAGGGTAAAAAAGTAGGAAAAAAACGGAAAGGTGAAAAGAGCGGACGGATGGGGAGGCAGAAAAGAAAGAAGCCCAAAAAGAGGAAAGGAAACTTAAGCCCGATTTTGATTCCAGATTTGGGGGAATAGAAACACTGCTTGAACTAAATGCCGCACTGCTTGAGTCGGTAAGCGAGTACGCAGTACAAGTTGTACCACTCCAGACAGTGCGGTATCTACTTAAACCACGCTAAGACGGTATGGGCCACACCATCGTTTGCTTTATGACGCACGACTGCAGCCGAAAATCTTGAAAACGGTACCTGTGCAAGCTGATGAGTGTGGTTTAAAGTTGAATACTACATCGCCATGCGGCCGTGTCAGCTTTCTAGTTTAAATGGCGATAGTGAATGTATAACTGTCAGTTTAGGCGGATCTACGTCTCAAACTGATTGGTTTGATTCTAAGCTCGGCGGCCACCTGGTGTAGTGTGCTGCATTTATCGGATGAACCGGGGTGAACTCTCATAGTCGTCGATTCGTGCCAGGATGACAGCATCATAAACGTTGTCGCTCGCTTAGCATTGCTATCACTATTACTATACTGTAACCTTGACCTTCAACTTTGACCCCATAGATCATCTTAGTCCCAAAATGCAATAACGACAAAAATTTGGCGAAAAATTCAGCAACTCGTACCGCAGATAACGCGGCGGAAACAATAGCACGCATGCGCGAAAGGCCAATATGAAAACTCGCTGCCTCCGGCGAATAGCAGATTGTCATAGATAGGAGACAGTTGAATGACAGCAGTGACATCTAACGGCAAACGGAAATTATCGCGAAAAGAGCAACAGCCGTCCCTGCCGAAAGGTCAGCGATCATAACAAACACACATTTACTATTGTACTTTTATATTTTACTAAGTTTATTAGCGATCCTTCTAATCTACGAGTTTATTCATGCGCAAAGAACACAATCTGAAGAATACGAATGAAGGCGGGCGTCGTCATTTCGTTTCGTAAAACCAAATCATGACATCGTCTGTTCAAGCGCGAGTTAATAGACCGACTGACGCCGCTGACGCAAAACCCATGCATTTCATTCGCCCAGCCCGCAGGTGCCAACTATCAACGCTGGGTTTTCGGCGGCGACGTACGACACCTTAATCCAGGAATGGAGTCAGTCAGGCCGAATATACGCAATTTCCTGGCGGGAATTGAACGCATTCGGCCTCGCTAACGCAAAGGCTAGCGGTCCGAGCTGCTGCTGATGTTGTCGCACGTTGGACGATCGTAATAACAACGATCAGCGATCGGAGGTCGCAAACTTTCGCCGAGCAGTTGGGTGGACAGTACAGTGATTCTGCTGTCATCTGACGAACACAACGTAGGTCACTCAGTACAGCTGCTGCTGTGTATTATGATTGGGGTCAAAATTCAGGAACCCATTGAAATCTGACTGATTGTTTCTCTAGTTTACCCCTCCGTACGATATCATCAAAACCCGTTCATGTCTGGCTGGCTAAGACAAGCTACACTGCAAAGTGTGTTTACTCCATGTCCATTAACGGTAAAGTATAATCGCGGTTGCTCGATAATTTATACAAAAATTTGAATAGCCACCAGAAAACACTAGTGCAAACGTTCGTTCACCTTGACAGGGTTAGCCTAAGACCTACCGTTCTAGGACCTGTGTCCCAATTTTTCGTTTAAAATGTCATCAAAGATCAAAATCACCGGTCTCAAAAACTTTCCGAAATAGCGGCGTATGCCGTATGACACTGAAATAAATTTTAGTGTCTCTGAAATTTATTTCAGTTTATTTCAGACAGCAACAACGGAAAATGAACGAGACGATAAAGCATGCGTTTAACCTATTAAAACCAATTTGGTATAGCGCTAGCTGTTCTCACATTGTAATTATTCGAATCATAAGCGCTGTGATGGCGCCGACCTGTCCTAAGTGATGTGGTAGATAAGTGATGTGGTGAGCCTAGATTTAGAAGTGCCTATAGAGTACCGAGTTGGCCCTGTATAAAGCTGTGAAACTGTCGCACAATCGAGAGACATCGAGGAAGATTGTATTTGGCCTCAACAGTTGTTAATTAACAGACAAGAATAAGACAAAGAAAAAGAAGAAGAAGATCGAGTACCAACAGTTTTAGTGCTAACGGAGAGTGAGTTTATTTCAGAGACACTGAAATAAATTTTAGTGTCTCTGAAATTTATTTCAGTTTATTTCAGAGAGCAACAACGGAAAATGAACGAGACGATAAAGCAGTTGTAGCTGAAGGCTGATGTATGGTAAATCGGCCGCGGATGAACATATATGCGGACGCGCCTAACAAAAAAAAAACTTTGAGCTGACGTTCAAAGAACGTTCTAATTTCCAGGCGGATGGCCGCATATTATTCCGGTGGCAGCGGGCCGACATAGTTTTTCTAGTTTACGTTGCGCTGTGTGCGCTGTGAGGTAAAAACATCGATCTGCGAGAGGCGGGGAGAGGGAACGGCCAACCATGCAGCCCCATCACGACCCACAGGCATATGTCTCAATTTGCGCTGAGAAACTCAGTTTGCGGCTAATTTCGTCCTCGTCTTCGTCGTCGTCGTCGTCGTTGTGTCTGTGAGGTCGGTCGGTGGGCGGGGCGGCGCCACGTTACTGATAAATACATTGGCCAGTAGTGACGCAGCGGCATTTGGCGGACAGTCGTTCCGACGAAGGCAGCAGCCGCGGTTGCCGAAACGTCAACAATCTGTTTCAAAATAAAATGGATGTTGTACTTCGATGAATTTGTATAATTTATTAAACAAGTTACGTTTCAACCTATGAGTCGATTCGAAAACATTGGCCAGTAACGGCTAACCACAGCGTACAGCAGCCGGGCAGGCAACAAATCAGCCATATTGGCGCTGCCTTCGTGCGTCCGTCCGTGCGTGCGCTTGCGTGTGGACGCCAGATCGCCGTCGGTGCTTTCCCGTCACTGGACCTGTAGACGTCTTCCGTTTCTCTCTACGCCCAGATTCCACTGGCTTCGATTAGTTGTCGATCTGTTGTACGAAATGTACAAAAAATGCACAACATCTGGACGTTGTCCGACAAGTTTGAGAACGAAACTTTTGCAGTGCCACTGCAAACCTGCGCAAAGCAGAGTTTTAGGGAGGGAATGTTCGCAGTGTACAGTCGTCGTCGTCGTTAATTTCCGTGCCCGGACCGGTCGTTGGCGATCGTGTTGCGCCATGTGTCTCTCGAAGCAGTTGCTTGGATAATGGTATTCTCACTTGCCGTAGGATCCAGTCACTTCTTCAAGCTAGTGAGATAACTTGTTCTCGGTCTACCTGGCCTTTTCTTGCCATCAGTGTACAGTACTTGAGCGAAAAACAATTTACGCAAAAGCAGCTTATCACATATCTTTATTTCGCAAGAAATCTTGAAGCAAATGTCAATCATGATGTAAATGTTAAAACGACTCCGTCATTCTAGTCTTTTTCGGCAGTGTAAAAAAGACCGCGCACAGAGTTGTGGCTGCTAATAAACCTCGCCAAGAATTTACGCTCTGACATCGTTACAGTTTATTAATTACGGTTTTGCCATCTAGAACGCGTTTTATTTTTGTTATCCGTATTTAGATTTTTAAATATAAATCGCAGTGTTCGTTTCACTGGACAACTGTAAGATGACTGTCGGCCATTACGAAGCTACAACAGAGCACATTATAGAAGAAACGCTAGCCCAAGGCAGGGCGAGAAGGCTGACCGAAGTTGCACAAGAAGACTGCAGCAACGCTAATCACATTAAGCCGTGCTGCAGCAGCAGACAGCGCAGCAGCCTGATGAAATACGTTACGTGCTGTTGGCGGCGCACATCACTGCAAGGTACGCGTCCACTCCGTCACGTGACCCCCCTCGAGCGCTTAACCGAAACTGTCGTGTGGCGACTTCGGCCGGAACGAACAAAGATGAACGCAAATTCTGTACTTAGAGGTGTGGGAAAAGTGTAGTAGTTAATTAACACGAACTTAGCTGACTGCGAGCTGGTGGCCTCGCAACTAGCAGCTGCCCAGAAAAATCAGTCAACCATAACTGAGTTTTTTTGGGGGATCGAATGCAAATTCTGTGCTCATAGGAAAAGCGATAAACAACTCCAAATAAGTAAACTCATTATAGTGAAACTCGGTTTGGTTGTGGAAAACTGCCTATGGGGTTGTACGGAGTAGATGAAGCCAAATTCTGTGCTTAGACGCAAGAAAATTCAGATGACAGATGTTCACCAAATAGGCTTATTATTATCATCCGGGTCTTGGCGTCCTGTCCGTCACGTGACCCCACAGACTGCCCAGCTGACCAGCTGACCAACGGCTGATGGATGCTCAGCTGCTCCGCTCCTGCCACCGACCGACATAAATCGCTCAACCCGGTTTGCTGTAACGGGTAATTTTCATCCAACGCAGCGCACGCAACGCAAGGATAAAAGCAGTGTCTATTTTTGCGCTGTGTCCGTAGCTTCCGTTGTTATGCGTTGGGTGGAAACTAGGCTTGTTTGTTTTCCACCCTACGTAGCAAGCCAACGCAACGTACGCAACGCAAGAACAGGCATCGTTACCATCCTGCGTTTTGGCCGTTGGGACGCTTGCGTCACTTGTCTCAAAATAGTATGCAAGAACCTCGTGTTTCGTGCGTTGCGTTAGGTGTAAATCCAACTTAATACAAATTCTACAATCTGGGACTAGCATAAATCGGTCTGCCCGGTTTGCCGTTCTTTCTAGGAAGCTGCCCGCAGCCGGCCGGCCGGTCGGTCGGAACACAATATACGTATACACGCACCGTCCGTCGACGAAAGACATCGGCAGGTGTTAACGAAATCTTCAGACGACGTACGACATAGATTAGACGTTTGAGGCTATAAATTAATTATTCATCATCTCACACTACTAAAAGCAGAATACTGCACAAATTCTTGCACTCGTTGCTCTACCTTCCACCTGTGTTGTTTATGTCCCCTTCTCTTCTTTCTTGCCGCGAAGCGACCCCATCAAATATAGAGCCGTAGGCCTACGGTCTTAAGGCAGTGCACGGCAATAGGTTACAGGTATAGCGATACGTAACGTGCATTCGTACAGAATGGTCTGGATAAAACAGGGGACAGGGTGTGTATTTTGTGACCGATTCGTCCGTGACACAATTTCACGCAAACCAGAGCAATTCTTTCGGCGAATTAGGTAAGTTTTGTCAACGCCGAGTGCGCCGACATACATGAACAAATGGCGAAAGGTTATGTTGTCGTTCCTGCCGCAACAGTAACACCCCACTCAATGATAAGAACGGCCGCGAAAGCACGACTGGAAAATCGGTTTGATAAAAACCACAAAATTCCAAATTTAAGGTTTCAAAGTTGACTATTCGATGTGCAGTTTATACTACAAATTATGTCTAATCTCGTATTATAATCATCAGGATTTTCTGAGTTTCGACGTTACGTCGTCCACTTAGCCTAAAGAAAACGATGCGACAGGGAGAATGGCAGGTGTCATGTTTTTAGTCTCAATTTTGTGTCCGAGCTTCTACGTACACTAAAACTTAAATACATAAAACTAAAAATACCACAAAACAAAAACGCTTTTTTCAATAACATAGACTTAGCTTTTTCCAGATTTGTTCGGTAATTTTCTCAAATTTGCACGAAAAGTCAAAAACGAAAGACGTGGCGTAGCCAGAAATGTGAAATGGGGGCTTTCTTTCCCTTCACGTTTCCTTTCACCTCCCTCCTTCCTCCACTATTTTCTTTGATTTACTTTTTCCTTTTTTTTCTTTCCCTTTCTTCCACTTCTGTCTTTTTTCCCTTTACCTTTTTTCCTTTTTTCCCCTTTGTTTTCCTTACTCCTCACCTTTTTTACCTTTTTCTGTTCCTTCCCTTTTTCCTTTCTCCCTCAAAAGTAGAGCCTTCAAGATTTAACTAGAGAGCCTGGGGTGCGCTGTGAGCTCTTTAGCGGGGTCTAGGGCAGAGCCCCAGCCGAAATCGAATTTGGTGAATTATAGCATTGAAATATAAGACCTGGTGGCAACAAATATTTTAATTATTTTTTTCGAAATAAACTGACTAAATTTAATGCAGTCTGTGAAATTTGAAAAGGATGGGCTGGGCTCCCTAGATTCCCTTGTCTACGCCGCTGAACGAAAGGCTCGAAGATGAAACATTGCCAAAGAGATGTTGCGAAAGTGTGAAGGAACCTCAGAGGAACGGAAAGCTGCGGAGACTGTATTATTCATAACGTTCATGAGCACAGCACGTCGTATTGTCGCGTCCCAGCTGCAGGAGCTGTTTATATCTTTCTCACTTACTTACTCACTTAGACATACTGACAGTTTTATTCTTCCCGGTTTGGACTTAAAATAGCCCTTTGTGATTTGCGCTGTTTACTGCTCCAATAATCTTTCGACAGTCTTATAGCAAGTGTTGGACTTCTTTACCTTTACCTTTAGTCAACTGATAGCCGAAGTAGGTATTGCTTACCTGATGTCGGTTGCTGTTTTTGGCTGATTTTTACTGAAAACATTTAACTGATTGGCTAATTAATTTGATTAGCTGATTAATTATTTAATTGTCTAAATAATAAATACAGCTCATTTAACATTGCAGCAAAATAAAATAACCGAATAAGTCGCTTGTTTTCAATCAGTTAATCGTTTAGTTTAAAACATAACCTAACACTATAAATACATTTTTTCCATTAGAAGAGAGGGGCGCACATCAACTCCGTCGCAAGTTGCAGAGCAAATTTTGACTTGCGACTTCGACGCCAAATCTCATCTTCCGTTGCTGAAAACCGGGGCTTTTCAGAATGGAGGAAAGCGGCGGACGAAAAGTCCTCATAACTCTGTCCAGCATGCGGCCTCAAAACCCTTATCCAGCCCTCGGCTTTTGTTCCATACGATGTTACGTTAGATCACAGAAGTGTGCCCGTCCCATAGCATTTCATTCAGTCCAATGGCTTCAAACGGTGCACGAGTATGACAGACGGACAGACGGACATACCACGCTACGATAACATCTGTTGTAATAGCCGCCTAATAAAAAGCACGGATAAAGAGAGACGGTTGATTTTCCATAACCACAATAAAAACTATAACCAACAATTAATGCTACAGGAGGGTAGCCACAAGAGCATTCGTTTATCAAATGCTGGCCACCCATCGTCACAATCAATATAGCACCATCAGATAATAAAAAAACTACATAAATACAAAAAAAAATAATTCGGTGCTCTCACACAGGCAGTATACTGACGGGCCCGGTGCAGAACTAATGACTCTGTAGTCGCTAATGTCGGCAAAACACTTTAGCTGGAAACCTCATTTTCGTTGACAAATCGAGTTAAGACAAAAAAAAGACCAGAATGTGTATTTTTCTTTGCTGCTTTGCATTTATATTGACGCAGTAAGCCTACAACGGTCAGAACGGACTGAACTTTGATGTTGTTATTGTTGCCGCTTTTGTTGCTTTATCTGGATCAAGAAAATGTTTCAGATTTATTTATTTTTTTTCAAATCATCAACAATCACAAGTAACATAACATGTGAATAAGAAATCATATGAAAATATTGACCAAACAGACAACACAGGGTTATAAAACCGCTTATGTGTAGCCAATAAAATACAAAATAAAATTGTAACCAATCTGTGTGTAGTCCTTTTGCATTATCCGCCGATACCAAGCCCCTAACTGTTAATCGTGGTCAAAGACAAAGGACACCCTAAGCCAGAAAGTAGACAGAAACACTTGTGGAGACTATTTGGCGCAGAAATTTGTTACCGATTAGACATATCTGTCGCATGCCGGATGATAATAAAGACAGTGCTGCTGGGATCGGTCGACGGCATACGACAGAAAGGAAGACCGAAAAAGTGGATTGACAACATCACTGAGTGCACTGAACTGTCACTGTGCGAAACTGTTTGGCTGTCACAAAATCGTGCTTCACGGAGCAAAACTGCAGTATTTAGCCCTTTGCAACGGTTTCTTACCTAAAGACAAAAACAAAAAGCAGAAAAAGAGGAAAAGGTTACGGACCTTTGTTGTCGGCGATATCAGGGTCGACGTTGTTTTGTACAAGAATTCGTACGATGTCATTGCATCGCATCTCGCAGGCATAACTCAAAGCCGTTCTACCGGACACGTCTTGTAGGTTCACAGAAGCGCCTTTACTGAGCAGCAGCTGAAATGCCTTGCAACGCGTCTTCTCTTCCTATCAAGTACACAGCAGACGACATATTTGTTCGCCAATCACGCAAAAATTGAAAAAAAATCAACGAGGAGTGTCAGTGATCAAAGGGGCTAATTATCACGAAAATGACAGTAATAAAAATAACTAAAAAGTACTTATTTCTTTACAGCCGTTTACAGGATCGCAGCAGCGAATTGGAAGTGATCAGAGCTTTCAAACATCCACAGAGAACGGTGCTCTCACCTGGCAAACACAATGGGCACCTTTATTTTAACAAATTACTGTTTTCTAGTTTATGTTATTTCTAACCAACTCGGAAATATTGACAGTTTAATAAACTAACAAGCCGGTAAGTGACGTGAATCACAACGCTACAAGCTGTTAGCAGCGACCAACAGCTGCTAGATTCGGGTGGCGACGGCGGTAATACCGCGGTAAACGAGGTATTTACCGCGATAATGGGAAGAACTTCAGTAGTAATTGCTGTAATATATATATATATATATATATA
>Ga0209671_1007469_pt1 | contig 11349 bp, 8 predicted proteins | sample WorMetHERISLAND2_2_FD_187401 | JGI IMG/M metagenome (GOLD analysis project Ga0209671, IMG submission 187401) | Marine gutless worms symbiont microbial communities from Max Planck institute for Marine Microbiology, Germany - Olavius geniculatus... | ecosystem: Host-associated > Annelida >...
GGGGGAAGGAGGAAAAGGTAAGAGGGACTTAAGCCAGATTTTGATTCCAGATTTTGGGGAGCAGAAGCCCCTAGTTACCGATATTCACAGACTCGCACTGACAGTCACACATGGATACTCAACATAATCATATGCAAACGCACAGCCTTCGCTTTGTCCAAAAACTGCATGTCACAACAATATGCAGACATTTTACATGTACAATAGGCTATCAATTGCAATAACTTCAGAACTAAATTACAGTACATCACTTTTGGTAAAAAGATGCTTCAATGCTGATTATGTGGATTATTTTTTTTCGAAAAAAGAAATTCTTGATGTTCTTGTTCTCAAAAGCAATTTCGTTCTAGTTCTAGTTCCTGTGGACAAAAACCAATCATTATTATTTTCGTTGTCATTCTCATTTACAAAAATAACACTGCATTGCAAAGTATGAGCTACAAAAAATAATAATAACGAAACAATAAAAGTGACAAAACTACCGGTTTATTATTGGATAACGGCTACAGACCTGGGAGTACTGGTATTTGTACGGCTGAATGGATAGTAATGATAAGGCAGATAGCTGAGGTAACAGTTGACGTAGCCGTGACAAGATAACATTAGAGCAAATGTTGTCTGTATTGCAGTTGACGTTGTCGAAGCCGAACGCTACCGTCGTGTGAACGAGAACAGAATATGTCCTCACGCCCACTGCAAAACATTTGCCGTATAACTACACTGTATGTCGCAGTTTGAAAATTTGCATTTTATGAATTTTAAAATTGTGAAAAAAGCAAAAAAATTTTCACAGAACAATTTGTTACACTTTCAAACCATCAAAGTACTGTACGTTTCATAAGATACAAACTGAAACTTAAGCTATCTCCTTATCATCATTCAGGCGGAACTAATTTATGTAGGCTATCAGCAGTCAAAGTAGGTCTAGTGTCTCCAGTTTATGCAAATTCCTGCATGTTGCATGTTAATTAGTTGCAGTACTGCACCAAAAGAACCAGCTGAATGGGCTTACTGCCCAAAAATAGCCAAACAAACTTTTAAAAATTTGCACAAATTTAAATTTAAAAAAAATAAAATTTGTGAATTTTTCATGAATTTTAAAACCGAAAGTCACGAATTCTCAAACTATGTTGATGGAATGCTATGACAGCAACAGCAGTAGATATGCAACATAACAATTCATACACAACTGTTTCAGTAAGGATACTCAGAGACAGATAAACAAACCAATAAACTGATGCAAATACATGACTATTTTTTAGCAGACACATAACTACTCTGCTGGTGATAATGATGACTATGAATAGTAGTAGTTAACGACCACAAAAAAGAAGATGATGAAGACTGATGATAATAAATAAGAGGTTGGCAAAATGAAGCATAAAAATAAAACTGTACAACGAAAAGTTGTATAACAATTAAACAACATAATTCCTAAATTGAGTAAAAGTCAACAACATACTAGTTGTTGTGTGACCACCATTAATGGCAATAAATCGAATAACTAGGTCATCAAAATATTTCATGCCCCACTCTTCAGTCCATGATCCATCGCCAACAAAGAGTCCAACAGCATAACGCGTTGAGTAATCAACCAACCTCAGGTGTTTCTCAACTTCTGGCTGTAAAGCTAAACACAAAGCAGAAAACTTGAGTATGGTGTATGGACACTTCATCACGCAACAGTTAATCACGCAACAATTAATCACCGACATATAATCACCCGACATTTAAACACATAGACATTTAATCACCCAACAGTTGAACACTTTAAACATTTCATCATGCAACAGTTAATCACTGCATAATCAGACATTTAATCACGTGACACTTAATCACCGACATATAATCACTTAACAATTATCACACGACATAATCACAGTTACACATATAAAATCCTATAAAAACATAAAGGTCCATGAAGATGTTAACAACTTGACATAATCAATCGCTTCGGGACAAAAGGTTCTGGCATTTGTCTTTATTAACTGCGTCATCTTACGTGTAAGTGACAGAAGATTGTGCATCAGCAATTCCTTGTAGAAATGACAAACGTTGCATTTGAAGATCTTTTTCGATCCCTTGCATGAAAGTCCACAATGTTGGATGGTGACACTAAAAACGTGCCTGCAGACCAAAATGACAACCTTCAACTGCATTTGTTATTTTTGCAATGCCCGCTGTCCCAGCTTTATAACAATTCCACGTTTTTATGAGAAACATGGCTTGGGTAAGCTGTAATCAATTGTTCGCCACATCCTGGTCATCATTTGTCTCTACAGGCATGTTCAAAAATGCACAATTGATCACAGTCAGTGATTAACTGATGCGTGATTAAATGTCGGGTGATTAAGTGTCACCAATATTGGATATTTTTACTAGTAACATACGTACATAATGTTGTGTCAAAAATAAATCTTTGCACAAGGTCATGTCGAACTAAATAAGTGGCAAGCAGAAACACTATTTTAGAATTTAAGAAAAATTCCTAAGCATTTATGTCACTAAATCTCAGTTTCAAAGCACAAAGTAAGTCAGTGTAAAGTAAAAGAAAATTTAACACTAAATAAATATAACTGAGTCAAAAATAAACCAAAAAAATAAAGCTCGACCTTCAAAAACTATGAAGCTCACTTACAATACAATAACGCTGATGGCAAAAAGAATATATGCTGGAAAAGTAACATAAAAAAGTTAATTAATAATATTACTCTCAACATTTTCAAGGGTCTTTGAAGGTATCTGTGAAGCTGTTACTTGGTACAAGACAGATACCCATTCTAAGAACAGCATAAAATCAATAAAGTTGAAAATATGATAATTGTGATCTCCATTATCTCTAGATCGTAAGCACCCTCCACTCATATAAAAAGATAATAGCGAATATAATTATAGAAGCTCACCCAAAAGCTGGCTAATGTCACCATGCAGCTGTAGTAGCTGTGGTACAGGCAGTGTCAATATAACACAGTCAAATTGTTCTGTCTGATGATTTGATGTAGTTGCAATGATTTTATCTGTTTTCACTGACAGATCCCGGAGCACAGTCTCATAACGTGTCTCTGCACCTACCACAATGCCAGTCGCAGTTCGGGGAACAACCGACCAAATAATTTGGTAAAATACAAAATCACCCATCGGTGCTGTCCCCTGATGAATCATAAGCAGGCAAAGTGCAAGTACTGGCTGGGGATTCAAACCTCTCTAATTTCGCTTTCCTGCTAGAGTCAGGACCACCATCTAACACAATGTGTTATTTGAGTCTGCAAATGCACCTGTCAAATGGTATGTGAACCTATCGAACGGTTCAAGCAGGCTGCATGAATGTGACAGATGACAAACAGATGACAGACAATGCATGATAGACAGACCACAGCGTGAAGCAATGGGCAAAATTACAAGTTATGTGCGAAAAAAAGTGAAATTGCTTGGGCTAGAGTGATTTCGCCTAAAAACTGTGATGTTTACCATTTCAAAGTGGCAATTAATATATTAAAAATAAAATACTGTTTTTGTTCTTTGATTGCTCAATCCCAGTCAGTACATAACAATGCATTGCTACTGTTTTCATCTGGACATTAGTAAAATGTGATCACTCAAGGAATACCTGACTTTGCAAGATAATATTCAACTAAAGAAGACATTCCTTTTGTTGCAATAAAATGTTTTGCGTCTGATGAATGTTGCTGAAGGCCTTCCACCCGACACAGCATTGGCTGCAGTAGACCATTCTCTTCCAATTCTTTATAAAAACTGTAAACAAAATAATCAAAAATAGTCACAAACTTCATAAAAAATTTTTAATAAAATATGCTAACAATTACACACTGATGTTGGTTATAAAATACAAATTTAGCCACAAACAAGTCATGCACACCTGCCATGAGCTAAATCCGAAAGCATCTGAGATCAACTGACAACCACTAAACAATGTTCAGCCAGATTAATGAGTCAAAACTGTGAAACTCACATTACTGAAAAAGAAATTTACCAGCTGTGGTTACTGTATTCTTCTACTGATGGTGAAATGTACTGTGCCCCAAGATTTACGAAACAGGAAAGATCATTTTCAGAAAATACAGTGTTCATTCGTCCACCTGTTACACATTAAAAAAATTATATGAGTTGTCCAATGCATGGCAGTGAACTAGACTTGGCCAACAAAAGTAGAGAATGAGATTGAACAACTAAATACACTGAAATAAATATAATCAGAGACATGCATGTTTACACTGAAAAAATTTAAGAAACTGTTAAGATTAAAAACAGCTAGCCGATGGCAAAAGCTGACAAATCTAAATGGGTGTTGTTTCTACATAAATTATCAGAAGAACTTTAGTGCAGTGTCAAACCGTCTCAAACTTTGAAAAGAAATTAGACCATCACCTCACATTCAACAGGAAATTTACGTAAGTTACTTTTTATCCTTTTTTGCCAAAGCATTATTGCATTTGTAATGTTTTCACTTCAAGTTGAAATCTCAGCTGCATGGTGACCTTCAGCAGTTTGCCATGATGGTGATAAGTCTGGGTTGGATAAAGGGTTGCCTATGAAAACACTTCGTGGGACAGCCGAAAACTGAAACAAATACAATACAAAACTAGACCTAAAGCCTACACAATGCTAGATGAAAAAGCTACAAATACAATACTAGGCCTAAAACATATTAATACAGCTAGAAGTGAAGCAGTACTTCGACTCGCTTCACTATAGTCCTATACTAAGACTAGAGGTCTTTCGGTCTGTATCTTCGTAAGTAGTCCACTTAACCAGGCTATAATGGCAAAGTGGTTTTCAGTGCTCAGTTCGTCTGTCCAACTGAATCGCTTTGTCCTGGCTTTTCGTTCCTTATTTTTACGGCAAAAGCTCAGCAACGTCTGCCAATACACTCTCTCCGAGCGCTAAGTAGAATGCCGAAGACTACATCATCACTTTCACCTTTTATACTGTTGGGAATAAGCCAAAGTGTCTGGAATGCTTGCCGCATCAGCAAATATCGCGAGATGTAAGAAATGCCACAACAACAAGAGCCATATGCGATTTCGGCAAGCAGTTCATATTTTCGGGAATGCCCAGCAGTTGTCTACGTGGCATTGCATTATCTGATGACTCGCCACTCTAAAAGATGACATTAGGCGACCTCTTACTGAAAAGTGGAATTATTTAATAGGTTTTTATACACAGAATTAACAGAATATCTGCTTATTGTCACATCCAGTCACTCAGCCATATTCGTTTAGCTATCACTGACAATATGGCCAAATCAGTTGCTTCTTCCCTGGTTTGCTCTCGCCTAAACTACGCTAATTCTTTTCTATTCGGTACTACTCAAAAAAATATCAATCGTCTTCATTGCATCCAAAACACACTGGCTAGAGTTGTTGCCAGTCATGCTCTCCCTTGTGGTACTCACTCATATGATATTCTTTAGGATCTGCACTGGCTCCCAATTGATCAACGCATTGAATTCAAACTTGCAACCTTGATATACAACAATTCTCGACTGCTCTCAACCCGCTTATCTACGTTCTCTGCTCAATTATCACACTCCCACCTGCTCTCTGCATTCTGCCAACACCAATCTGCTGCTGGTACCACGTGTCTGCACAACCTTTGCATCCCACAGTTTTAGCATTGCAGCCCCCCAGAGTCTGGAACTCACTACCCTCTATCATCCGCAGCTCTACCTCTGCAGACACTTTCCGTTGCCTCTGTAAAACTTACTGCTTCCACCAGGCCTACTGCTCCTCCTATCGGCTCAGCCTAGTGCCTCAGATTCGGCCACTGGCCGACATTGTGCACTTTAAACATGCACTTTCTTACTTACTTACTTACAAAAAACTTAGTGAATTTAGAGGATGTGGCTTAGACTAATTTAAAAAACCCATTTAAACGTCAAATGGTAGGTAGTACGCTACACATTGGCTAGTCAAGTTCAAGTGCAAATAAGAGAGCGCAAGAATGACCATGACACCTGCTCCTTTGCAGAGTTCCCAAACAGCAATATGCGATTTTTGCGGCAAACGACACTTCAATAGCGACGCAGCTACAGCACCGGTGATTCCAGCACCGACAATAAGAACTCGCGTCATGCTCCCGTTGCAAAAGTATAGCAACTTTCAACTAACTTACAACATATCTTATTTACACGGCAAAAAGTAAACAAACAATGGTTCAGCTAATTGTCGACATGTACCTAATGTTTCTTGACGGTCCAAGTTTCAACGTACGGTGCTACGGCCACTACAATGTTCTCGCACTCCCATGTTCATGCAAATGTCATCTGGTATTTTGACGAAAAGTGGAAATAACACGCAATATTATTATCAAAGAGACCATGAGAGAGACGACTGACACATGTCCAGAAGATTTTTATGACTCTAGTTCCTTTGGTCAAACATGTCTGTTGCCTGATCTTGCCGCCAATTGGACAATTTTCGACCTGATAAATTAAACATGTTCCATTGCCTATGAACTTTTGTTCCACATTTCTGCCAAATATTGATCGATTTTTGAAATAATTCTACTGCCGCACTTTGTGGATAATGAAATAATGAGATTATGGAATAGCCCTACACACATCGTGTTTCTACTCTACCCTGTGAATTTTTTTTAGTACACGCCTTCTTTCGTCTCCAACTGTCATGTCTTTGGTTGCTTCCATTACATGTGTATTGCCTGTGCACATGTGTTTGCCTGCAATTTCTAACTAGGGATCCGACGTTTTTACTTTGTGAAATGACATCCTATGAAGAAATCAATCACAAGCATGTTATACAAGTCCTGATTTTATCGAATTACCATCTTATCTCCCGCAAGTGTAATATGTTGCTTAACGAATAACATAAAATGTGAGGCAAACCAAAAAATGTGATAGTACTATAGTTGTACCTATCAAGTGGAGAAAAAATATCATGCAAGATCTCCATTTCTATGTAGACAAAACAAAACACCACACTTGGAGACGAAGAAATAACAACTTCTCTGACATAACACTAAACTGATATATTGTAAAACTTCAAATACGAGCTCCAGTGGTGGTGTTAGGCCCGAGCCGGCAAGGGGCACAGCCCCCCTCCAGTTTTGTGATCACCAGTGATCTTTGCAAAGATAAAACAAATATCTGATTTCTTTGCGTTTCAAAATTTTAGAAAAGTGGGCAAATTTACGGCCTCCATTGAATGTCCAAAAACCAAAAATGCTTCAGCTTCAGGGGACTCCGCCCCCTTGACGACTTGACACAGGCCCCAGTTTTGCTCCAGGCCCCCTCAGTTTCGTGGCCACCAATCGTTTTTTGCAAAGATAACACAAATATTTAATTTCTTTGCGTTTCACAATTTTTAGAAAAGTGGGCAAATTTACAGCTTCCATTGAACGTCCAAAAACAAAAATGTTTTAGCTTCAGAGGGCTTTACCCCCTGACCCTCTGACCAGAGCTCTGCCCCTGGACCCTGCAGGGGGCTCTGCCCCTAAACCCCCATTATAGGCTCACGCTACCGCGCTCGCCATGGCGCCGTGCCAACAGGTATTGCGGCCTAGAACTGCCACTGACAAGCTCCTAGTTGCTAACAGTACAAGTTGCCTTGACATCCGGCAGATATCCAGAACCCGGCTTCAATTTGAAGTTTTACAGTAACAGCAGTAATTCTGTTGAAGCAGGTAATGAAGCAACAATGCCAAAAACGTCAAATCAACTGAAAACATTTTCCATTATCAACACTAAAAAGTCAAATTTATCTGCTCTCACACAATTTAACATTTCAAAAATGTGACAAAATTTGACCAGTGCTGACAGTACCAATGTTAACACAATATAACTATTATAAATTGTATCTGTAGGCCTCTACAAACGGGAGTGGTCAGCTTATAATTAGTTTATCACAGTGCAAAACCCAGCCTACGTTAGCCATCATAGCTCAACAATTAACAACATTATGTGCACAGTGAAAACACTATGTTGAACAAAACTTTAAGCAACTGCACACTAATATTGAAGGTCAAACAATAGCTGTAGCTCACATCAGATCATGTTATTTACAAACATTTTCCCATCTTCTTTAGTGTGCCCAACTTTCCTTAGTAGTCATTCTAGGTGAAGCCCAGTACTAGACTTCTATGCCACTCCTGTTAACCCAAGCTATAACAGAGTGTCCAAGCAGCAAAGAAATCATATCACACTGGCTGACTGAGTAATCAGAAGATGGAAAGTTTTGGCACACTCTGCAGAATGATGTTAATTCTTCTGAAGTGAAACAGGGTGGCCAGAAAGTAAGAGAAAAAAATTCTCAAGTTTTCCAGGCTACTGCAAAGCTATAAACCTACTTTTCCATAGGTTACCTCTTATCTCAACAAAAAGTAATTGTAATCTGGGTCCAAAGGAGCACAGACTCACAGTAAGCTCCCCCAGTATGTTATGGGGTAGAGCCTGGCCACAAACATATTTTAGTGTGTTTTTGCACCACGGAAACTGCATCCGGTGACACTATTTTGTTTGTCACAATTTTTCACCGAGGTTGCACAAAATTCCCAATAATTCCCGAAGTTTTTCAGGTTCAGTAAAATTCCCTGAGTATTCCAGATTTTCCAGGTTCATGGCCACCATGTGAAATTTAATACTGCATCACAGTTACAAGCAGAATCATAGCACAAGCATAGAATGGCAAAACAGCCTATCTGTTGTCGACGACATTTCAAGAAAACTAAAAACAACTTCATACACGATTCATATTTTCAGACTTTTCTCCTGGCATTCTAAATGTTTTTGTAAAGTTCGTCGAAAAATAATGCCCGGATTTGTTTGCTATATTTCATTATGTAATAAAATGAATGAAATATTTGAGTAGCATTTTGAAGAACTTTGTAGTTAGGACGTTTCGCCACAGTCAACTGTAGATACGATGTTTTGCCATTCTGCCCTCGATCACAGCCATCATGCGGTTGTATTGCTAACAGAGTGTAAAGATGACTCGAGGAGAGCAGTAATGCAGATGATACAACCGATGCATTGCTGCAGCTGTTGTTCTACGACGTGTTTATTTCTTTATAATCTGAATGACGTCGTCGTGATTCATCTGATGACTCAGGCCCACCCGCTGTGGACTGTACTTTACACTTGTACCCTGCAAACACAACTAAGATGAATACTACAACACTAAAACAACAACTACAAATACCACATGACGCTTGTGCCCTGCATGCCAGCATACACACAGTCTAACTTTCAAAGATTTGAATGGCATAGCTTTTCCTGTGAACATGTCACAGAGCTACAGAGCTGCCATATGGAGATCAAACAGTGTTGCCTGCTACCAGACACAGGTCAACATGCCCCGCCTTAACCCCAGCCAGACAAGCCAGTACTCGATTTACCTACCCCTAAGGGATTGAAGACTGAGTGGACCTTCGTGTTGATTATATACTGAGATGGTTTACCTGTCCAAAGACAGTCACCCATCCGAGTACTAACCAGTTGATAGTGATCCGACCGGTAGTTGAACCAATGACCTCGCCATCACAGCATCCTCACTGTTGCACTACTAATCAACAATCCAAAGCTACAGTACAACTGCCATGACTAAAATGACACTAAAACAACTACAGATACCAATACGGAGTGCACACGAAACAGTAAAAGTGATTTTCCATGACTTTCCAGGAACTATTCACGTTTTTTTCCAGAATTATCCAGGACCATTCATGTCCATTTTCCATGTAGTTCCCAGATTGTTTAATTAAGTGGATATCAAACAAGTAAGATTAGATATTCACATTTGTTTACAAAATCAACCAATGAAAGCGCAAAACACGTGGTAGGTAACCGAATATGTAACACAGTCCATAATTATACTGAACAACAGATCAGAGTGTGTCTGACAGTTAGACAATGATGACGCATGTAAAGGCTGAAAAAATGGGTCTAAAATACAGCAACCATTTCATTTATTTTCCATGACTTCCCAATCCCAGAAAATTTGAACTTCAAATTCCATGCTCCTCATTTATTATTTAATTTCGTTAATGCTCTAGTCAGTACTATCACTAATAAGCAAACAGAATGGATTGTTATCTAGCAGCATGAGAAATCAAGACATACACATGAAGTCACTCACCCAGACGAGGGCGTACTTAAACTGTTGAGCAAGCAGCCTATGGATGACATGACACTACAACACAAACACAAACAGCTTCACAAATCACAGCCACTATAACTGCTATGTACTCATAAACATAATTTTGTAAATTTTCTACAGTGATATAAAAAAATGCTTTCCCCTAACAACACATAGACAATGCACATAAAGCATTCTGCCTTTTCACATTCTTTACCTTATAAACTATACTGATAGTGTCAATGTGACATTGTAATTTTGCAATTTTATCCACTTCATCAAAGTTAAAAAATGCACATTACTAGAACGTGCTCATGAGAGTGCGTATCTCCACCAAGTGAAATAATTTAAGCACAAACACAAGCATAAACAAGTTGAACTACAACTACGACAACAACCATAGCAGTACTAACACACTACTACTACTACTACTACTACTACAACTACAACTACAACAGTACTACTGCACTACCAGTACTACTACTATACAGTATGTATGGAGCGTGCATGGGTTAACGTAAGCTAAAGAATTAAGGTTGCCAGACAGCAGCTGGGCCAACGCAACGCAGCAGCTAGTTGTCAGTTGCCGCTCTGATCAGCTTGATTAAAGACGTGCGTGGTTCGCACGGGAAAAAGGGGGGTAACATCTAAACACCCTGACAAGCACATTGTACAACATATCCACCACAAACCCAGACTGAGTCAGTACTCAGTGTGGGTTTGTGGTGGATATGTTGTACGATGTACACAGACGAATGGACGGATGGACAGAATGAGTGATCTCTTAATCTCCACCAATTTTCACTACGTTCACCTTAGCGGAGATAAATAACCATTTTTAAAAACTAGTATATACAATTACCCTACAACTCTGTCAACCTGCCATACAGAGTTTTAGAATCCAGCAGCAAATAAAATGCATACCACGTGTTCCACTGTACAACCACGACGTAAAATCAGACCACCTTCAAAGTCTGGCCTCTCTGCAAAAACAACAAAAAAACTTAAGAAACTAGAAATTTGGGGCAAAGCCCAAAGTGAGTCCGCCCGGCACCCTAAGTCTGATTGGGGGAAATTGAAAGGGGGGGTAAAGAGGGGGGAGAATTTCCCCAGCATCAAAGTCACGTGGCCCGAACTCAATTGCATTGGTATACGCCGAACGCGCTTTGTCGACTTAGGGTAGGTCAACATTAACGCTTATAACTTTGTTCGTAGTGGACAGAATTTCACAAAATTTGTT
>Ga0209671_1007472_pt1 | contig 11346 bp, 4 predicted proteins | sample WorMetHERISLAND2_2_FD_187401 | JGI IMG/M metagenome (GOLD analysis project Ga0209671, IMG submission 187401) | Marine gutless worms symbiont microbial communities from Max Planck institute for Marine Microbiology, Germany - Olavius geniculatus... | ecosystem: Host-associated > Annelida >...
AGACATATCAATTCCGTAATTATCTTTCCCCGGGCGGATTTTTCATGGGGGAGACATAATGTGACATCGGCTATGCATTGAGCTGCTGTGTGGTTCGCGTGCCGACGATGCTGCTGCTGCTGCTTGCTGCTGTTCTGCTATTCACGAGTCGCTCGATTCAACGATCTGCGAGTCGCGTCGTTACTAGCAAGAACCTGGATCGACTGAAGTGAAAGGAGCTTTGGAATTCCAATGTTTGACTTGTCGGGGTGGGAGTTGAACTCCTTTCCCAGCACACTGACAGCAGCGGCCCGCAATATATGGCCATTGCGTTCTCTACTGTAACTAAGGAAACAAGGATGAATGTTCCAATCTTATCACTGAATATCGTAATACTGGGAAAAAGCATAAAAAGTCCATTTTCGCTTGATCGCTATGCTATCGCTCTACCAAAAGTGTACTGTGAGGCGAAAGATACATTAAACTTATTTCTGGCTTGAAGGCGCCTGGACCTTTCGTTCTCGATATCCCACGATATTGACGACGCGTCGACGCTATTGGCCGTCAGATTGTTATGCAGTGAGTTATCATCTTCACTATCACTATTTATTACGCCAGCAAGGCAGCACATCACATATATGCAGTTAAAAACACACTCGCGAACATGCAACATAAAATTCTACAGTTAAAGTAGGCCTACAATCGTGTGAGGTGTGATAGTGGTAGGCCTAATGATTTGCAATAGAACTGAAAAGAGCGTGGGGTCTCCCTCCAGCAACATTGAAATATACGTCGAAAACAGTTGTTCCAGGTAACGTCAAGTTTGTGCAAGTTAGCTATTGATAACGACCACGTTTCGCAACTATACATTAATGTGGGTAGGCTATGCAGTATGTTTTCACAATATGAAGGGAAGACATTTCATTGGCATTGTCTCCAAGAACTGATAAAATGTTATTGAACTGGCCATAAAATTTACGAAAAAAACTGCTGATAAGTCAGTGGTGCAGGTATTGCCAAACAATGTCACACCTAAATACTTCACTTTTATTACGCAAGGAATCGCACCATTGTACATAGTGATAGAGCAATGTTCTGGGTTACTCGCCGCAAATGTCAATAGCTGGCTCTTTAGTGTGTTGAACTTTATATCCTATAACGCGCCATATTGGGTGCATATGTTCACTAATTTCTGTAATTTATGATATGATGCAGACATTAGCACAATGTCATCAGCATAAACAGCGCACGCAACAAACAACTGACCAATATGGAGACCGTGTTCACTTTGTCTTGGCTGTTCAATTAATTCGTCGACATATTGCAAATAAATAAGGTGAAAGAATCCCGTCTTGTCTGACACCGCATGCAACAGAGAACGGCTCACCTAGCATGTTATTTTATTTCACAGAGCAATGTAGTCTACTGTACCACTTTTTAAGTAGACGTGCAAAAGTCGCCAGAGCACCTTTGTTTAACAGTTTTTAAAAGATACCATTGTGCAAAACTATGTCAAATGCCTTGCTGGCGTCTAGAAAGGCACAATATACAATCTTAATATACAATCTTAATCCTTTCTTCGTAAAATATTCAACAGTCTTTGTCAGGGTAAAGAGTGCATGATTATAACCACTTTGCTTCTTAAATCCAAACTAAAGTGAGTCACGCGTATACGACTTCCGAGTGCATTGCAAATTTGAACGGAGTGCAAAAGCCAGAAACTTTTTCCGCTACCTTTTGCACAATTGGAAAATCTCGACGCAGTTAAAACGCTCACAATGCAACGCTTGTGTTTTAGACATGATATGCAACTTTATTCGTCGAATTGTCGACAGGGCAGTACAGAGAATTAAATAACAAAAAGCGGATACAAATCAGTTTGAGCTAACAGATAGCAGACATTACTTTGCAATACAAGACGAAGGACAGTGGCGAAAAGAACTCCAACGATAAGCATCTTTCCAGACACTGAAATATCAGCGCTGTCAGCAAACGAGCGCGAAAGATCTGTCAGTGTCGGTAAGACGACGAGGTCGTTCTACGTCGTAGCGGTCCTTGGGGCATATCTAGTGAAACGCATCGTCGCGTCTGACGTTCTGCACCATTGACTCGCTTCACTACGCACTCGTGATGCAGTGACAACAGCTTTATCAATGAAGTTTGCTGCAGCTCACGAATATCATGGTCTCGATCATATGCTCTTGCTCTCTCTGGATTTCGCTTTCGAGATCGAAAAATTGCGGTCTTAGTCCTGCTTTCGGTCTCAAGCTCTGTGGTCTTAAGATTTAAATATCGGTCTTGCTTTCTGTCTTTGCCTGGCATTTTTGCTGGCGAAAGTCTGTTAGCCTGTATCTGATCTTGGTGTTATGTAGTAGTAATGGTATTGTCATGCAATAAATACACCGTGTCGCAAATTTAGCGATAACTTTTGATCTAAACGCGCCTAATTCAGTTTTTAGTTTATGAATTTCAACCAAATGTCGAACACTGCACTGCCGTACTATTATTTACCGCCACACCTATTATGACCACGCCTTACCGTGTGTACTCAGTGTGACGTCGTTATGACGTCAGAGTTTGTTACGTTGTTATTGACAAGCGATCGAGCAATGGCAAACTGGCGCACCCGCTTAAGAGCTTGCATCGACGCCAAAAGTGCGACAGCGTTCTTATACGGTTACCGGTTACGCTGCTTTCATTTCACAGTGCATAAGAAGCGCATTTTAAATTGACGTCCTTGTGCGGTCGTCCTAATAAGCTTTGTTAACGGCCTTTGCCCGTCCGACCGTATCTCTTCGTGCATTTGTCGACCTGGTCTCTACTCTTTCAAACTTCAAAGGTAAAGCTAACGCTCCGGTACGTGCTATAGCGCTTCTTAAATGAATCAGATTCACGAGCAGAAGCGCCTTACAATCTTGGAAGTGACAGCTGATTAGTATGAACTAATGATACCGCAGCGCATTATGCGGCCATCCTTTTCCCGCGTTAGCGTGCAATTGGGCCCGCAGTTTGCAGCTAGCAGACATACCACCACCCAATCAACCACACTAAATCTTTACCTCGTATATATCCCGTAAGCTAATACCTATTACCCGTCCTAATAAGGGTAAAGGGCTCATTTGACACAAGCACACAGTAAGTTAGCAACTTGCTCAGAGTTGCTTGCAAATGATTTGCGGTGAGTATCGAACCGTAACCTGAAAGTTACGAATTGAAATGCACCACTAGATAACTTGCACCTACACAGACAGGTGTGATTAACTTGTCACACTTGTCAGGCCTATTTGGTAGCAAACTGCACGGGAGTCGAACCAGCGCCCTCCAATTCAACGCCCTAACCAGGCATTGAACCACTAAGCTACCCAAATTCAGCCAACCACGTACTGCGAGAGTGCAACTGCGACGCATAGCTTATTACGTGTTTTGCATGATGCCGGTTCAACTCTTATCAACCCGCCCACGTACGATGTTGGCTGAAAAACTTAATTAATATCATATATTAATAAGAAGATTTGGCGATATTGGGCGTTAAGAGTGTACGTGGTTTGGCAGATTAAGGTGGGTTTGTGGTTGGCTTGATAATTAGCACTGTGGCTGTTTCGCGTGGCACCATTCCAGGTTAATCATCAACCGTGCTAAAATTACTGCGTGGCAAACTTAGTCTTTCGGTAGGATTCTGGTGCTGCAAACATCGTGCACAAATACCGGCTTGTCCATTAAACTTAGCTTCTAATTTTCGTACATAACTGAATCAAATATTAATCGACTATCAAATTTTACAAGCTAAATTAGTAGTAAACTTTTAAAAAAACGCTATTATTGTCAAAGATCCCGTCGCACTGTTAATGCGTCTTGAAAAGTCAGCCTTAGAATACTGAAATTAGCTTTGTGACTCCTGCATTCTAAAGCTAACCACAGGTTTCTCAAGGTATGTATTGACCAGCGACGCCTCGGTGGCGTGATCGGATTTTTAATGATCACAATGTCATAAGGGTAGGTTTAATTTGAAAACAGGTTAATACTGATGCAGTTGTGAATGACAGAAACTTGCTTGACAACAACATTGCATGTAGGCAGTTGATTGTCTCGCTGTTGGTTGGACAATGATGAGTGATCATATGACTGGTTTTGTCATTAGTTGTTATGTTATATAGAGTTAACTGACAGCTTCGTGCCGTTAACTTAACTTGACCGTAAGATTAAGTGTGCTCAGTCAGTATACGTCAGTACGAAGGCTCAGAAGTTTTCATAAATTAGAAAAAAATTCTCATTGGGGTAGGGATAAGAACTGCCATGATTTAAAGCTGCCTAAGCCTCCGAGATATCTAAGCCTGGTCCTAAATGACGTAGTAGCATGTGCGTCAATAAATACTGGTTGCTTAGGCGTACTTCAAAGCTAAGCTGCGACTACGGACAAGGTGTGTTTCAGCGCCGCGGACTGCAGTCGATAGTAAAGACTCATGAATTGATGCGAGCGCGAGCACACACGTCTGACAAGACTGATCAATGTTTTAGGCGTGAAGCAGAAGCACTTCACCCCAGAGACCGTTAGTACGAGACATTACCATTCAGCACACGCCGATACAACGGTAGTGTACGTCTGGCTCTGAGAATCCTACGACCACGAATTCAGTTCGCAATGGAAAACCGGCAAACAAGCTGTCGATGTTTTGTCTAGCACATAGAGTAAAACACCTGTAGACAACTTTTCTCCTCCCAGTTGTCTTGTGCTGCTGCTTTACTTTTCAGCAACTTCGCGATACGGGTACATGGACGACTGATAAACTACTTATAGAGTTTGTGACCTGACAAAATATTGTCATTCAAAAACACCAAAGAAACGCCCCAGAAACCCGAATATGTAGCCTAGGCAAGCAATAGCAGCTTGATGCTAAGATTCTTATTGTAGCGAATTTATGCAACTCATTTGATACGTCAGTTAGTTTGCAAAGATAATTACTTATTTCTAGACCGGCCTGTGCTGAGTGCTTAGCGCGTAACGTGTTCGATTTCGCTTATCGTTACAACACGTTGCGTTCAATACAATGATGTCGTCATTGTGCATGTTTTAATTTACGACAATAAAAGACGTTGTACAACGATAATATAATGCATTATCAGTGTGTTGCAAAACTAGTTGGTTTTGGCTGTCAGTTTGTAAGCCCTATATATGATACTGAGATCGTTGACTTTGTTATTCGCGGCCTGTCATTGCTCTGATGATCACAGGGTGATCCAAAAAATGACATTCCATTGGTATTTGAATTTTACGCTTGTTAGATGCATTATAGTTGCAATGTTTGTTTACTCGCATATTACTTGCATTATATTATTGCATCCGTCTGTCGGAAAATTGCAACTTCCTGTCCCCTCCGACTTTCTCAACTAACGTCGACGCTGGTTTTGATTCTAATAATGGCAGGAAAGCGAAATACCCGCCCCGCGTTTGTGATTTGCTGAGTGAATCGGTTGCGTCTACTAATGTGCAGGGTTTAATATTAATGAATACCAACCGAAGCATTATTCTACACGCAATTCTTATAGGTTCAACCACGTTTACCGTCTCAGAAACAATGGAGCACTGTCCTGCAGCGCGCCTTTTCCTCGAGTGTAAACGTATCGCTCACCTTTGTACGTAGTGGTTTAAAAAGTAGCTTCTACGTTTTTGTTATGAGTTTGTCCGATGTTGGTCCATTTTCGAAATTAAGCAGTAAATTTGCATCTAAATTATAGTAATGTCTTATTAAACCCCTTCCTTTGTTTATCTCGGTACTAACCGAGAGCCCGACAGTCGTAAAAGGTATACCCCGTTTACACGATCGAGCAAATGTCAAGCAAACGTCGAACAAATGTATTCAAAATACACATGCTAAACTGCTCGACGTCTGCTCGATGTTTGCTAGCAATAAAAGCATTTATCCAGCTAGCTCGAGAAACTATGGTAATTAGCATTCTAATTAGGAAGGCGGGCGGGTTGTAATTAAAAAGCCTATATAACACGTGATCAGATGTGGGCTAAGCCTAGGCCTAAATTTGAGCCAGGGGCGGGGTTCCACCAGGCCTGCTTGGTGTTTGCTCGATGTTTGCTCGATCGTGTAAACGGTGTATTACGCTAGAACAATAATGCATTGATCACGACCACCCATAAATCAAAGCGCTAGCAGTGCAATTTCTGACTTCAGTGAATATGAAACTGTTAAATACGAGTGATGAGTGCTGAGATATTTCCACGTTAATTCAGATCTATGCTATGTATTATGGATTGTATGACATTTTGGGTGGTATTACGTCACCCTGGAGACGGACACCTTGGGTGGTTCTTTGTACAATTGTTTTGAGCATATACGCCTTATATGGCCCAATTTTGCAGTCGAAAGCCTGGTCGCGGACCCAAAAGCTGGCACGTGACGAACTTGTCGTGATTTGGTCGAAAACCAACTCGGGCTTTTGACCAGGATTTCATGAAATAAACACTGGAGTGTAAGCTTATCATGCGTCGTTACACTCGCATGATACGCTCTAATCGTGATGACACGTTAGCTAAGGTTATGCTGTCACAGTAGAGCGTAGCTAGGTTTGGGGGGGGGTTGTGCACAGCTTCAATTGTGGCCCCCCAACTAAAATAAAAATCTAGAAATTTGGGACAGAGCCCAACGTGAGTCCGCCCGGCGCCGTAACTCGAATTGGAGAAAAAATTAAGGGGTTGAAATTCCATTCGTAGCAAACTCACATGGCTCGAACTTAAATGCATTAGCCTATGCATAACGTGCAGTGTTGACATTGGGTGGGTCAAGACCTACACTGTAACTGTTATTGTTAACGAACTAAACTTTGCCAAATTCGACGCGGGTGAGGTTATGCATTAATAATGCCATTTAGGCTACATCTTGTCGTTCTCTCGATCCGTTCTAGAGACATTCCTGGCTATAGTCGAAAGTTTCCGAAATTGCGCCAAATTTTGGACGTTTTTGCCCTTCCAAATTCTGGAGTGCTTGCCCTCGCAAATATGTACCCGCTTTGTCGTGCCTGTCGCGCGGCGCGTCACGTAACAAAGTTTCGTGGGGTTACCCTATCTATTGCCAAAGTTTTAGGTACGGATAGGCCTACGCTAAATTTTGCGCCAATTTTTGATCCCCTTTTGTAAAAAATTGTTCTGTAATCCCTGTCTCTGGTGGAGTATGCGCTAGCAAGACTTGATCATTCAGTCTATAGCGCGTGTGGAAATTTCGAAACGCAGCAGGGCCCGAAATATGGTTATCCAAAAAGTCGATTTTGGTGTATTCAAACTCACATCCCAAACTCTGTATATAGTGGGCCAAAGTTCACCGGACTCTTCGCCAAATCAGGAGAAATTTCAATTTATTTTTTAATTTTGAAGTTTTCATTTGTTGTGGTTATATTTGGGGTCAACGTTTAAAGTTGTCTGAAATCGCGTCAAATTTTGCACTTTTTTGGCCTGTAGATTCTTTTCCGGGGAAGGGTCTGCAAATTTTGAATCCGCATAAAGCCCAAGCAAATTGCGATCATGTGGCAAAATTTCCCAACGATCAGCAGGCAGAGCTTGGACTCGGAGATCTCGCTTTGAAAAAGAATCTGCGGTAAAACATAAGCCCGCCGGAAACTATCGTTCCGGGCGGACTAATTGAGCATAATGATAAAATGAACATGCCGCACTTCAGAGTACAAAAATACGCAACATCTGATGTGTGTATTTTAAAATTTTTAGCAGTTTCATAGCTTGTATTTTGCACTGCACAACCTGCACAACCTATTGCTACGCCACTGCTGTCATGGTATTTTATTTATTTATTTATTTAATATCAAAATCGTACACGTAGTACATATGGGACAAAATGTAGCACAGTGCGCGTGTGGAGAACGCAGTCTTCAGAACGAGACGCATTATCTTATTCGCACTTAGGTCTGCATTTTATCATGTTTATGCGCATGCGCCAAAAAAATCGAATAGGCCTGCCGGTTGGTTCTGTCGGCTGCTTTCCCAACGCTGTCGCTGTCGCTAAGTGCATCGTAACTCTGCACCCGATGTATTGGACAAGACAGTAAGCACTCAGTCACCCGGACTCACTTGGCGACTGTTGCTGCTGCTGCTGCTGCTGTTGCTGGTGATGTCACTCAAGCGCGTTCGTAGTGTATACAAATTATTCTCGTGTTAATGATGTAAAGCAGTATTACCACAGCATTCACAGATAAGAAGGCACGCATACAAGTCCTATAAATCAAGATCTCGTAAAAACGCAGTTCTTAAAAATATTTTTGATTAAAGTGAAAATATCATGAAAATCGTAATTGATGTATGGAATATTTTACCGCCTGCAGTTAATTACGCGTTTCGTATCAACTTGTAAAACTTTATTGAATATTGTTTTTTTTTTATTTGCATATCTAAAGTGTACTGCGTAGCGTAATTTTGTTTCAATTTAAATATGACTGTAACGAACTGGCAAACGCCAATGAGCTACTGAACAATGACATTTTGAGGTGATGTAGGTTATTTAGTTAAAGGTCTTTTGAGTTTCGGGCCTGATATGGTGTTTTTGTGACTATTTATGTTGAGCCTATCTGCATTTTGGCAAATAAATGATAGATAGACCTAGACCTATTCTTAATTGTTAATATACGATAAGCATTGAGAACGTTAACGGAAACTATAAGAAAGTAACTAAATAGTAAGTAAGGCAACTGAAAAGGCGCAGCTTAACGGTAGTTGGTTAACAATGCTCCACGTTCACAACACTGGAACAAAAATGCCTGCTTTTAGCAAGCGTTTGAACAGTTCAAGATCAATATCAGTGTGCAATTGCAGCGTGAGTTGCTGTGGAAAAAGCGGACTGAGCCGAAAACGAATGCATGTGTGCCGTGCGGTCATCTATATTCTGTGACGGACTGAATGGAGCCGACAAAACACTATGCGGAGCTTGTAACTCTGGCGACTGTCAGATCATAAGACGGTCTGAGATTGCGACGACACTAATCTGCAGCACGCCAGTCAGGTGCATGCGTGTAATTAAAACCGTCAGTCAGGTAATAACGGCAGCGGATCAGAAATAAGTCGACATCAAACGGAGAGCGTTACATACAATAGGCCTGCAGCTGCTGCAGCACAAGCCTATGGCCGTCATGCGTTTACGTCACCGCTGATTCACGTGACTATTATAATGATGACGAGTTGACGACGATGATTATGATGGTTATTATTATTATGCGGAATCGCTATTACAACGCAAGAGTTTCCGCGTATTGCTACACATTTCTCCGTAGCGTGCGTGGTCTGTCGTCTGTCTGTCTGTCCGTCTGTCGTTTGTCACAGTCGTGCACCCTGCTTAAACCGTTCGACGGATTTAGTAACACATTGCGTTAGATGGGGTTTTCATACCCCCGGGGGAATTTTGGAGTCAAAACATGCAATTACAAGTTGCGGCCAAACCGTCAGTCATATGCTGCCGCTTGTCAAATACAAACGAGGATTTGATTGGGCAGTAATTTCATTTTTACTAAATTGCTTCCGTGATTGTTATTGTGATTACAAATCTTTTTTTTGAAATTTGTGCAGTCGGCGTTTTATTAAGTAAAATACAGATATATGTGCATTTTTTAAAATGTTGGCTGTGATGTTTAAACCATGTTTTATGTTATAATGTATTACAACAGTAAAGAATAATAAAACAGACACCAAACATCAATTTACTGGTTTAAAAAGCAATATTCTGTTACTTCATGTATAGACAAGTCTAACGCTTCTAATGCTTAGCCAACTAGTTTTGCGCATTCGTTAGGTGGTCACGTTAGTAAATGGTTGTTTTGATTAATTGATTAGTTGACTAATTGTAACTGAAGTTTCGTAAAACTGCAAATTTAGCTAAGCTAAACGTCTAACAATAGGTTTGACGAGATTATACGACAGGCGGGTTTATGCGTGCGAACTGTGCGGATTGATTCGAGTGAACAGACGCAGTGAATCTTATATACGCCGAAATAAATAGAATGATTCAATTAGCGAGAGTGCCAACAGGAAAATATCGAGTCTCTCCCAATGCAGCCGGCGGCTAGCAAAGATAGAATAATTCGAGTGCAGCCACTTCAAGTGTCGGCGATATAGCACGAACAATGTGGTGAGTATGCGGCCACCAGTAAGTAAACAAGCACCCATCTTCTTGGGTTTTGATGTCCGGTGATCTATGACCTTTGAGTTTGACGTTTTCAGCTTAAAATTGATACATCGGTTACTCCTGATCCGATAAAAGTTTATGCCAATTTTCGTCTTTTTATATAAGCTACGGGTTTTTTTGGTTTTCGTGCTTGGAGACCGTGCAGTAGCAGCAATACAGACGGACGGACGGACAGACTGACAGACAGACAAACTGGACAGGTGGGCAATACCCGTTAATGCGGTCTATTCGGGCGTCCGCACAATTGCGACAGAACTTTTACGACATGGCGACTATGTAGGCCTATTCCCTGACTTGACGTGCAGTTATTTCGCGTGCTAAATGGAAAATTGAAACGCGTATGCAGCTGTTTTTATGCGTGCGTGCGGTGTGCGTGTCTCTGGCTCTCGTTTCATTATCCGATTAATGGCGGCTACCACTAGCAGCAGCAGCAGTCTGTACAGGTGACGTTAATGCCATACAACTGCCATCACACACCAGCGTGCAGCCCTATACGTGAACGAGTGGTGTTCGACTACCCATAGATCAATACACACGACGTAATATGCTTGATGTCTGTTCGTCAGCTCCGCTGCACTGGAGTCTCCGTAGTGACTTGACTGCATTAAAAGTAGACGCATAAGATTGCGGATCGAAAATTGTTGCTCGAACGGATTTCTATCCCGAAATGCCGAACGTTTGCGTAAATTGATGGAAAATATCGGAATAATATATAACCAAGGTTGTTTATATGTCTTTCACATTTGTCATAAGCCTATATTTTTTATCTTTGTGTGTTAATATACATATTCTGCATAGGGTTTTTATTAATGAGATGTATGTCAAATATCGTGATAGGTAATTTCTAATTTACCAATGACTGCAGACAATAAACACAGAGAAATAAAACAGTAGCAACACAGAAAAAATACATATACTTAGCAGTTTATACATATACACGTAGTCAAGGTCCATAACGGTGACAAAATTATCAAAAAGTAACTTAAGTATACAATTTTTGACTAAAACAGTGCACAACGATTACAATTTACAAAAAACGTTATTACACTCCATATACACTGTGTCTCAAAAAAACCGGACCCCTATTACGTTTTGAAATAACTCCAACAAACTGTGCCTAATAATAATAATGATTAGCTGAGAAAATTGTCAAAAGGTACTCAATATCGTAGTGTGTTAC
>Ga0209671_1007473_pt1 | contig 11345 bp, 11 predicted proteins | sample WorMetHERISLAND2_2_FD_187401 | JGI IMG/M metagenome (GOLD analysis project Ga0209671, IMG submission 187401) | Marine gutless worms symbiont microbial communities from Max Planck institute for Marine Microbiology, Germany - Olavius geniculatus... | ecosystem: Host-associated > Annelida >...
CTTCGTTTGCATTAGCGCAGCACCTCGAAATAACGTCTGTGTGGTCCGTGAATTTCCGAAACTCTTTCCGTGAATTTTCCGTGAAATTTGACACATTTTGAAAATTCTGCCGTGAAATCATACATTTTTTCCCGTGAATTCGGTTGGTCTCTAACGATCACCAAATCTTCACTCTGTCTGAAGAAATTGTGGAACAGACTGCTGAGTTGTTAGGACTGTTTTATAGGACTTTGCTGATTTTGCTGGCACATACTGTATGCATGCGGCAGAATCAGAGTTATAAACCTGCTTTATTTAGTGATGCATTTCTGTGTGTTGAATGTTAAAAAAATTGTGTATGCGTGATTTTTGTGTGATGTAACAGCTGAATTTGGAGACATCGATCAGCAGATTCATGGCACAGATTATCTTGCTGAAAGCCACCTGCTTCCAAAGGTCCTGCAGCTTTTTTGTTTGTATTTCTTTTCTGCAGCATAATTGCATTTTTGTAAAGCCTGGAAATGTCGGAGAATTATACATTTGAGAGTTGTATGACTTGAAGTTTGAGAATTTTCTAGGAAAAATTTTCTCGGGTGATAACTGTTCATTGTTAAACTTATGTTGGGGCCAGTTGAAAGTGTTTAATAGTTGTAGCTTATTGGTTTAGATGCATGGCATTGCGTGGCATCGTGTTGCATCATTACACCATTAATACTATTATGCTTTATTTTAATTTAATCATTATGCATGACAAGTTCAACAGCTGTGATCACAACATGGGAGTGGGAGATGAGCATCACAGATGGCTGGGAATTTTACAATGGCTGGACAGTAGTCTGTCCAATCCTAATTTTGGCATAAACTTTGGTGAATACAAAAAAACTCCATTTATACAACAAAAACTAAATGTGTGTTTGCCAAAGATGTGAGTCTGTGGATGCATCCGAGAACAGAATGTGCATCTGCAAGCATTCAGAGATGCAAATTCCTTTACTGCAATGTTTCTACTCCCTAGCTCTAGCTGTGTAATTATATTTTGAAACTAGAAGGCGCTTGTCAGAGTGCATATCTCTGCCAAGTGAAGTGATGTAAACTTCTACTATTACTACTACTACACCTACAACAAGGAAAGGGGGGAGAAGGAAGAGCTGCTTTGCTGCAGAGGGAGGGAAAAGTAACAGCCGGCGTTGCTGCTTGCGCTGTTGGTGCAATGATGTCATTGCCATTATGAGTCATCATGTACACAGAAGGAACGACGGACAGAACGGCCAATCTCTTAATCTCCTCTAATGTTCACTACTCTTAACTTGGCGGAGATAATAATCATTATAATATTCGATGATGTTGTAGACACTAATAGCGGATGAGGCGGTGAACAAGCAGTTGATTCGTGAGGTTGCAGTGATGCATCAGCGACTGCATGGAGTTCCTCCACTCACTGCTGAACTCCAGTTCATTCTTGATGCACAGGAACTTGACGGCTACGGCCGCGAATACTACCCAGTCAAGGTCAGCCGTTGCTGTTGTCTCATAGTTTGAGACAGTAACCAGTAGCTTTATTCATGAACTTACAGAACAAGAAAACCCATGTGTCTCCGGGGCAGATAAGCTACAGCTTATACAGTTCCTGTTGCAGTACTGACCTTCAGGGTCATCCAAGGTTGATGATTTTCATCTCATGTGAAAGGGCATATGCGATTTCCTATTAGTGATCAATAGCAACTTTAGCTATTTAGCCACAGTACATCGTGACCCACAGACAGACAGATGACAATCATGCATTATAGATGTGCTTTATGGCATTAAGAGGATTTATAGGATGAAATTATACTGGCTTTTCTTTTGAGTAACCTTCTTAAGCTTCTGGTGACTTTATAGCTGTAGCATGTTAAAAATGGACTGGTGGATTAAAGAAGCCATGCAAAAAATCATGAAAGAACAAGGCAAGTTGGTGAACAGTTCTACCAACTGTATGATAAATGTGACAGCTTGTTTGCTTTGCTGACGTCATGAGTGGCAAGCAGAAATGGGATGTTTTTCGGATCATGTTTTTGGTAGTTCAGTTCTCATGTTTTAAAACAGCGACCATTCATCTACACCTACTGTGCGGTTTCCTTTCATCGGTAGCACGTGTACCAAAAAAATCATAAAAAGGTGATATTATTCAACAGCACATTGACAGTTAGACGATGTGATGGTGAGTGATATAATCTTTTTATGATTTTTGCTGTTTTCGATATGTCACTCATTGCATGTCGCCGTTAACAAGTGTATAAACTGATGTTTTGTACATTTACGTGTACCCTTTGATGGGAAGACCAATTTTGTAACGCCGACAAGAAGCCGGAGTCAGTTTGACCCCACTTCTGTTATCGTGCATTCTGTCACTTTTAATTGGAGTTCTAAATGTCAACCAGTTGCTCACACTCAGAAGAAAAGTCAGTATTAATCCTGTTTATGCTATATTGTCTTATATTTTGACTAAATCTCCTATGAATTCTATACTATATTTTGACAGTTTATATTTCATGCAACAAAAACACAAAATTTGATGTCACTTAGTGCAGTTTCTGGCATGCCAAAATGCTCTAAAATGCATTTTCGGTGGTGGTTCTGCTTCATACTTCGCTTTGTGAGCTCATGCCGCTTCCCTAGACTTTCTTATTCCCATCGAGTCAGGGGAGTTTTACTGGGCCCTGCAATATTTGGGGCCTCGCAATAGCTGACAAATCAAAACAAATTGTTTTTCTATTTTATTAATTAACAAAACTTTATTGTCGGATATATTTAAGAGCCATCCAGTTTGTGTGTTTATGGTGTCAGATACCAGGCATTGCACTGGTATAAAGGTTTAATACTGAAACATACGTATTAGTCCTGTAAAAGGCTATATTTTCATTTGATGTTCTACATTTTTTGGCCTGTGTTCTGTAAAAATTTGCCAATGTAGTGGTATGACTGAAATTGCTTAAACTGTTACAAAATGTTGATTCTGTAGCTGCAGTAGTTAATGTAAAACGTAATGTAAAGTCCTTCCTGAGCCTTACGGCCCATAGGCAGTGCTGATCTCCGTTTCCTAAGGCCCTCAGCCAGACACCAGTTTTTTTACACTGTGAGACCACGGACAGTGTATCGCGCGGTGTGCCTATTTACGTCCCAGCGGTGAAGCCGGTACCAAATTATACTGCTTGGTGACAGAGGCACATGTGTGTGAACAACTTGTTTAAGGTCATTACCCGGCAGTGTGCTGGTGCGGAGTCGAACCTGCGCCTCTGAGTTACCTCAGGATTACAAGTCCGACACATTACCGTTAGACTACCAAGCCACACAGTAGTTACACAGCGGAAATTATGACACATACTTTTGGCTGTCCTTTAGTAACTGAGGTGTGTTATTTGCAGGACATGTCTGGGACAGAGCTTCTAATTGGTGCTTCGTATGTCGGTATTTACATATGTGCAACCAACGACCAGCCAAGCGTCTACTTTAGGTGCATATTTTTGACCACTATTTATGATTCATTGTTAGCAAAGTATAAGTTATTGTGTTATTCTGTTATCTGTTAGTGATGTTTTATCAGTTGCTTGTGAGGAAAAATTAACCGTGATGAATTTCCAATGCAATAGCTGCTTTGGCAATGCAGACCTTTACAAAGCAGGTTTTATCTTCATCTTTTTGGGCCACTTCCTGCTTTGCGGTTGTTCATAATCAGGGTGGGCCAAAGAAAAACCGGACCTGTTTGAGCGTTGATAACTCAGCGATGGTTACCCATAGAAAGGCGTGTGATATGTCAAAAGTTTTAGAATGTTGTATACAAAAAGAGATGAACTTGCATAGCAAATCATTTTAATATTCTTTGCCTAATTTGCACAAATCTTCATTACCCCTGAAATTAGGTATTTGCCTGCACTCCCATGTGCCCGAGTTTATTGAACTCAAAAAGTCCTGATTTAAATTTTGTGAATTATTCAGTGTGGGGCATTGCAACAGATAGCATGGTCACAAAATTTCAATAACTGACCAGCTAAAACGTGTGCTAATCGAATGCTGGGCTTAGCTGATCATGAACACATTGACTCCAGTGATCGATCAGCTGACTAAAACCACTGCTGATGGTTATGAATGCCAAAGCTGGGCAACTGTTTATGTCAAATTTCATCTAAACTCAACGTATATGTTAATGATCGTTGATATTTCACTGTATGCTGAATGAAAATCACTTAAATTTATGTGTAACTGCCAATTTAAGGGGTTACCCACTGATGAAATGTCTGTAACAGGTGGTCGGACATCTTGGGTTTCTCACGCAATAGAAAAATGTTTGGCATCGACACAATGCTGAGTGTCAAACCATTTCAGTTCCAGCTTGTAAGTATCGACGTCCATTGAGGAGCTTGTGTTATTGTTTTGTGTTCTTTTTTGGCTCAGTTTGCCAATTTGTCTTTTAACTGTCTCTGAACAATTGGTTGTGACCAAAATAGTAAAATATGCTATTGATAGTCTATGTCTAGAAAAAAGATGAGACAAGGCATTTTGAGCTGTCATCAAAATGTAACCCCAATCAACAGAATTCTTTGTTTAGATACAATTTGCTCACATTGTTATCTAATGGAGGTATCGTGCTTGAGTTTGAGGTTCTTCATTCTGTGCTCTTTGCTCGGTGCTTTGATGATGCTAGCTGGGTGATAGGAAGGCGCTTAGCCTCTAAAAGTTCTCCCACTACTGTTTGCAAGAGGTCTCTTTTTGGAGGATTGGGCGTAACCTAATGTAACCTGATTTGGATTATTCTGTGGTTGCATGCATACATGCATACTGCCTATCTCTAGCATTATGTCTGCAATGGTATAACCAATAATTTTGTGGCTGCACTTAAGCGTGACTAAAAAACAACAGCGTATGACTTAACTTTGCTAACTAACATGACTGATGACCAATGGCCAATGTCAGTTTATCTGGGGTGTATAAGTTCTTTTAATGCTCTCTCGTTCTGCTCGCACTGTTGTTTAACGTACGCGTAATTGTGGCGAAATGCGTCGAATCATAACCACACGGTGTAGTTGTGCGCATGTATTGTGCATGCCTGTTTGTTTGTTTTTGACTGTCCAGGATGATGCTGGTTTGGCCAAGTACGTGTACAGTATGTGTCAGCTTCAGCTGGAGTTCTACAAGGCTCATGCTGCTGCTGCCGTCAATGATTCTCCCTCGTCTCCTCGGTTTGTACCGTGCAATTTTTATGCACAACAGCGTGTATTGCTTCACACGTTTAAGCCATCATCGAGGTGTCTGTCTGTTTGTCTGTCCGTCCATTCATCTGTCCATCCGGACCAGGTTTTTCACCGTCGGAGCAGAAGTAGCAACTGAGAGCACCAGTTGAGACAATCAAGCTTGTACACGTAACACATTATGCTGTCAGCGTAACGTCACAACTAGCAAAGAATATTTAATCAACTGCCATAGTTTGTTGCAATATTTTGAAATGGTACTTTTCAGCTACAACTATTACAAATTTTGTGTAAATTGATCATCATTCGAGTGAATTACGAAAAAAACAAAAAGGGGTCCTTTTTATGAAACACCCTGTATAAGTTGGTACTAACTTAATTACTTACTTACCTTATGTGCCAGTGAGTGAGTAGTTTCTTAACGGCACATCAGCACAAAATAGGCCACTTAGTGCCATTCAGTGCCTTATGTGCCAATTTGTTACAACTGAGTTCAAAAAGTCAAAGATTAAGGCTGTAGTTTTTCAGCTTAAAGGTCCGTGGTCACCAAAATTAACATATACATTTTATGCATTTTCCTGAAAGTGCAGAATTTTATGATAACTTTGACAGTAATATTGGCGCCCAGCGTTCTGTCAACACGGAAAAATTTACCTTTAAAGTCGACGATCTACGAAAATGACGTAGAAAACGCGCCGCCATGATGACCTGCGGTGACGTCATGAGTTTAGCCTATAGACGTCATGAATTAATATTTATGACGTTTATAGGCTATGGCCTAGCCTAGAATGATGGCGTCGTCGGCTAGCCATTAATATTCATGATCTATATGGGCTAGGGTCATGACGTCACTGCGGGCACTGATAGATTAGAATATTTTGCACAACGTAATGTAATGCCGCATTTCGTTTGAATTCACGCATGAATTTCATATATTTATAAAGCTCAAATCGACATATTATATATGCGAGGTTAAATGTCTAATTTAAATCTACAGAAATTGCGCCAGTGAGTTTGACCGTGGCCATGGACCTTTAAGGCAGGCTTCTGCATAATATATGGTAACCACTAACCACTACAGCAAGTACTGGGTGGGCCTTTACCTTTAACCGGGCTGACGCACATCAGCCAGTTCGTCAGCTGATGCTTCCAACAGCTGTGCCGTATAAAGAGCAGTGAGCAATTTTGAGAAAAATGATAAAGTGCAAATTTATGTTTGCACGCCGTGCCAATGGATGCAGCAAAAGCAGCAGTCAACATTTGTCATCTCCAGAGTCAACTACTGCAACAGTCTGTTGGCCGGGGCTCCTCGCTACCAGCTGAATCGTCTACTGTTGGTGCTGAACACAGCGGTGCGGTTGCTTGTTGGCGCCAAAAAGTATGACAGCATCAGACACGTGCTCCGGGACTGCCTACGTTGGCTTCCAGTCCAGCACGTCTAGTTCAAGTTGTGCCTGCTGATGTTCAAAGCACTGCACGGACTTGCATCGCCGTACCTCACCGATTCTGTGTCAACCAGTGGCATCAGTTGTTAGCAGAGAGAGACTGCGTTCTGCCACTCGTGGCAACCTTGTCATCAGCCCAACTGTCATGTACTTTGGTGCTCGGTCGTTTGCTGTTGCAGGACCCAAAGCCTGGAATCAGCTTCCGACAGACATTCGTGCGATTATTTCCGTCAACTCGTTTAAAACCGCTCTGAAGACTTCTGTGTTCTGTTTTTAACTATTAGTATAGACCAGACACATGGCACCCTTGTAATGGTTTTTACATGCTATGGCACATTAGAAATTGTTTGTTTTATTATTATATTATTATTCTTGTTAGCAATGCAGTTATCTGTCTGCTTTGATGCACTTTGTTGTTGTTGGATTTTTTCCTTTGCTTTCTAATACACTTAGGTTGATTTTATTATCTTTTTTTGTATGTGTTTGTTTTAAACGTGAATGTATTTGTGTGTTTGATTGATGTTTGGTTGCAGTGACGTTCCTCAAATTGCATTTACCGACATTGACAACAGTTCGTCGACTGCACCATCTCAGCAGATTGATGGTCAGTCCTCCGGTATTGCTGATGCTGATAATTGTTTTGAAAGCAAGACTACTTTCAGCAGCATTACAAGATAGTATCAGATTCTGCTTGGATTTTCTACAGTTATCTTGTTGTAAATTTATTGCTGAGAGTCTGGGAAGAATTTTGGAAATCAGTGGCCGTGCTACTTTGCAGCATTGTGACAAACAAGTTTGGAAGTCTACTTTTTTGAACTTTTTGTGTATTTATGACTTTATTGGACTTTTGGTTAATGATTTAATGATATTAGTTGAGGCAGCTTGAAGGCATAACAGTAGAACATTGAACTTGATCAAGTGCTCATATGTTCGTCTCCCGGTCCGGTTGCTGTTAAATGATTAATACTCTGATGAGCGACTGTCTGTGGGCAGGTAAACTGTCCCGGTATGCAATCAATCACCCAGTTTAACTCAGCCAGGCTTCATCCTTTTGTGGTATGTAAATTGAGTTCCAGCTTGTCTGGCTGGGTTTAAGGTGGGGTACGTTTGCCCATGTCAGGTCATGGGTGATGCTTTGTGGCTCTGAGACGGGTTTCAGAACGAAGATTCGTGGACACATTTTTGTTGCAATGAAGCAAGCCGATGTCGAATATTATTGTCTAGATTCTACCAATCAGACGGTGATCGTTAACGAGAGTACGTCATCCGACGGCTCGGCGGCAGTGCAGTTACGCCAGCAGCTTGCGGCACCGCCATCGTCATATGCAGCTTCTCAGCCAGCAATCACAGTCACAAGCAGTGCACCTGATGTCTTCTATAGTGAGCCACCACGGCCACCAACCAGTATTGCTAGTTGGTAAGCAAAATCTCTCAAAATATTCTATTCAGTGTATGTTATGAACGTCAGGGCCATGCGTTAAGGCTTGGTGAAATGCTGTGTGATATATTACAGGAAAGGATGTTAGTGTAAAAGACAAGCTAAGAAGATGGATACAGATGGAAAGATCATTTATATTTTCATTTGTAGTAAGAGAAATAATAATATTAATGTAGTGGCATTATATTTATGTAGTGCCACTGTGCAGAACGACAGAGGTGCTGGACAACAGTCAGTCAGGTGGTACTAAACAAAAACGTTTCTAAAGGTCTCTTGAAAACAGAGTCATTAAATTATTCGAGGGATGGCTATTCAAAATAATGGTAGCAGAGTAACAGATCAAAAGAAAGCAGCTGAAGATAGGAGCATTTAACAAACATCCATAATAGCCTTTCTTAAATTTGTACATCAGCAGATTGCCGAAGGAAGATTTATGTTGGAATTTTTTGATTTTATACTGTATTTAGATTTTGTTTTAGATTCTTCTATCTTGTCACTAGTTCATGCCATCCAGTAGTATTGTAGGAGATAGTCAACTCCATTTAGCCTTCTGTTTCTCCAGGTTAGGTACATCGAGTACTGGCCTGTCTCCTCGAACAGACAGCATTCTGAGATTGATGTCTATCTGGAGCGTAAGAAGGAAAATTATCAGAACTGCCATTACTGTTACATATGCACACTCATAATCAATGGTCCTTACAATTTTAGGTTTAAGTAATTTTTGTGCTTCGTGTTCCATATTGGGTTTTTCTGTAAAGTTTTAACTTTCTGTAGAGGTAAATTGTTTTGTTTCATTATTGTCTGTATGTGCATTGCCTGGAAAGTGATCTATACGGTGTCGGGTGGGATGTTAAACCCTAAACACTCACTTACTCACTCTGGCTGGGGTTAAGGTGGGGGTGCTTTCATGTGTGCTGTATTATTGTATGTACAGGGTGATCCAAAAAACGAAACATTTTGCTGAAAACCACATGACTCTTATGATGTACGGTTGCAAAATTATGGTGTCATTAACTTTGTGCCGTTTTTTGGATCACCCTGTATGTGATTGGATTATCATAAAGAGCTATACATGCATACAGTATTTCAGAATTTATTGTAATTGTGATTGCAGCTACCACGAAGATAACAGTGTGGAAGTACCCCACACCGGCGCCGAATCGAGCTACGTTCATTTTGAGGATCATGGTCACCAAGTGCTGCCAGCAAGACAGAACTGGTCACGTGACCCGAGCTCACAGGATATCATGGTACCACAACCCCAGGTCCCTGCGTATCGGCCGGCGCCCGACTACGACACCGTCATGCAGCAGCGAACTTTATCTCAGTACTATTCACCGTCGTACGTCGTACGTCCATATCTGAACCTGGACTGCACGTCGTTCAGTCAGCCAGACATATACCAACACTCGGTTGGACCATTATTATTATTATGGTTTAGAAACAAACATTCAGTCATTTGCAATAGTGAGTGAAGAAGCGCTAGTGTCACTGCAGCTAAGCATGGTTGGGCAGAGCTGATTTGAGCCTACTTTAAATAGGGCCCACAGTTTTCCGCGGGCCGCAGAATTTTTAGCCGAGCCACTGGTGGAATTTTTCTTTTACCGTGGAATTTTTATATTTCGGTGGAATTTTGCAGAAGTTGAAAATTCGCCGGTGATTAGTACGATTTTTGACTTTTGATGTATTTTTATCACAGAAAAATAGGTGATGCACGACAAAAAGCACACGTTTAGAAAAGTTAAGAAATGTTGCACCGATCTGTAGAGTCCATGGAATGCGGCGGCTGGAATTGCACGGAAGCCGGCAGCGGGCTGTGGTGTGGGACATCACGCAGTGGATCGGGCGAGCAGCCTCGTGTTACACCCGGAGATGGTCGCTGGAGTCTCATGGCATGCCTCCGTCGCAGGTGATGAACATTGTGTGAGAACATCAGCTATTTAATAAAACTGTCTTGGCAAATTCTAATCACATTCTGCACCTTATCGTCACACCTCTCTCCATTACGTAGTAAGTAGTAACTTAAGTAGTAGCTTACGGGGTGAAGGCCTAGTGTGGCTGATTTGGGTGGTGGTATGTCTGCTAGCTGCAAATCATGGGTTCAGATGTGCATTTAGGCAGGCAATGGATGGCCGCATACTGCGCTGCGGTATCATTAGCTCATGCCACTTCCAAGATTGTAAAGTGCTTCTGGTCTTGAGTCCATATCATGTAAGAAGCACTATAGCAAGTACTGGGCTTTATCTTTTACGCTCTTAGGCTTCACTCACGTAGCCTCTTTCTTTCGAATCAGGACAATTATCTGTTGGATTGTAATTTTATGACTCGTACGCTATACAGAGTGAGTGCTACTATAAAGCTTAATTTTAACTTTTGTGTTTCTATTGTTTTAGTACTGGTTTTGCTCTCGTGTTTTCAGTTGCGGTTTGTCAACTGTCTGTAATAAACGAATATACAAGCACGAATGACAAGCAAGCTTGTACTCACGACACACTTTGACGTCAACGTTATGTCATGACTAGCAAAGAATATTCAATCAACTGCCGTATTTTGTTGAAATATTTTGAATTAGTATTTCTTCAGCTACAACTGTTAAAAATTTTGCATAAATTGATCATTATTTGAGTGAATTATGATAGAAAGAAAAAGGGGTTCTTTTTTTGAAACACCATCTACATATACATAGGTTCGGTTGAACCGGCAGCCTACCAGTACCTGTACTACCGAGCGCCGCCTCCGTACCCTCGTCAGAGCAGCAGCACTCCTGATTTGGCATCACCGACGAAGCTCGGCGGGATTCTATCCCACAGAGGCTTCGATCTGCAGCAGCAACGTTTGATGCGTGGTACAGCGCAGTCCCAGTTTGACGAAAGCTTGGAGAACCTTGCAGCTGAAGTCCAGCAGGTTGCTATACCGTGTTCTTTTTAACATTGTAATTTTTTGCATTTGTTGTATTTATTTTTGCCAAGTGAATGATGTGAATGGCAGACGTTCTGTTTTTTGGGTGTGTGTGTTTGTCTCAGTGTGCAGCAGACCTGTCAGTCAGCTTAACTGTTATGGAGCTGTTAGCATTTAAACGTTTAAACTATAAATGTTAATAGCTCCAAAACAGTTAAGCTCCATACTTCAAATCTGATGTGGATGTTCCCAGGTACAGCTGCCCACAATTACATAGAATTTTTGGAAGAGGGATTACATGTCCCTGGCGTTTTTATCTTGTTGTTTGCTAACAAAGTCACAGACATGTGTTTAAATTACTAT
>Ga0209671_1007477_pt1 | contig 11344 bp, 8 predicted proteins | sample WorMetHERISLAND2_2_FD_187401 | JGI IMG/M metagenome (GOLD analysis project Ga0209671, IMG submission 187401) | Marine gutless worms symbiont microbial communities from Max Planck institute for Marine Microbiology, Germany - Olavius geniculatus... | ecosystem: Host-associated > Annelida >...
TCTGTAATCAAGCAAAACCTTAGCAGCAACTGAGCTAGCTGCTGCATTGCATCGGCCCAGCTGCTGTCTGGCTACCTTTAACCCTTCTGCTTGTGCTAGCTGCATTAACCCATGCACACTCCATACAATGGCATACAGACCTAGTTGGTTAAAGGTGCTGCCTGTTAATGTAGCCTGCAATCCAGCTGACTTGGGCTGTATGCATTAACCCTCGCTGGCTCAAAGCACCTCAAATAAGATGAACTCCCATGCAATGAACCCAGCCGTGCAGTCTATGTCAAAGCTCTTTGCAATATAACCTTACCAGAGATTAGGCGACTTGTGGCTAATGGATTGCCAACTGTTGCAAATCTCTGCAAATCATCATCAGCACCACCATGTTCTTCTTCTTTAGTCCTTCAGCACAACATCAAACAGTATCGGCCCACTATTCCGAAAGTCCATTGTGCAGATAGGCGCCACAGTGCAAGCATTTGGCTTAGAGTTAAGGTTAGGTTAAGATTAGGGTTAGGGTCAACCTTGGGGTTAGACATAGGGTTAGAAGGAATAGTAGACTTTCGGAACAGCAGACCTTCGGAATAGCGGACCCAAATCCATCAAACAATGCAGCTTTGCAAGCCTAGCTCTGGCAAGGTGCCAAAGATACCATAAAGATACCACAGTCCAGCTACTAAGCTACAGATTGGTTCTTGCTCACAATTTTTTCTTTAGTTTCAGTTTCCTTTCTTATTTTTGTTCAAATCAACAGCTTATTCTTTTTTTGTTCTTTTATCTCAGGCTCCAATCTCTGCTATTACTTTGTTTCTCGATTCTCTATTTCCGGACACAGTTCCAATTCTCTCATTTCAGTTTCACTGAAACGGGTTCAGCTCTTTTAGTTCATACACTAGACAGCCCACTTTGCCTAGTTTCCGCTGTAAAATCTATTTGTATTCGTAGCGCAAAACAATGTGGCAAAAGTGTAGGAATTCATCTATGCTGATAAAGAAAATCTTTACCTGGCAGGAGCTACTTCAATATCAGCGTCTTCATCAGCATAATAGAAGTTTTCATCATCAACAAACTCATCAACATCATCATCATCATCGTCATCAGTATTGCCTCCCTCTGCACCAGAACCATCTCCCTGAAGTGAAAAAAAATCACCATGACATTACAAATGCAGCGAATTAAATATTTTCACTTGCACCGCAAACTAATCACTGGTACTCTGGCAGTAACATCAACAATATTTAAAATTCTACATCTCTTGCAGCAAATTGAAATAAGCTGAAAGTAACACAGTCATTCCAAGTTAGCTAGGCTAAGACATAACCAAAGTTCTGTTACTGAAGAACTCTTTACAGGCCACAACCAGCAAGGTCTATATGCACATGATTATTCATAATAACAAATAAACTAGCAAATAAAAAAGACATATTCTGATATCAACCTGATCAATGGGGAACATTAATGCTAATTACAATGTTACTAGTAGAAACCAACAATTTAACAGTAACAAAGAAAATGATAAACTTATACAGTTCAATTAGGCGATCGATCAAAAAAGTCTAATTCAAAATATAAAATTCTACGCAAATTAGATGAAGTAAAAACATCACAAAATAAATGCCTAACAAATTCTGAAAAATTGCACTGCATAAAAACAGCTAAAACTTTAAAACAAATCCTTTAATATATTTTGCAAAATGAGCTGACAAGAGTTGATGCATCAGCAATTATAGTCAATACAAGACAATTCTGTATACCATAAAACTTCTAATAAATGCCCCTGGCGTTTATTTGTACATTTGACAAAAACCCCCTAGCATTTAATAGAAACCTGGTGCTTATTGGAGACCCAGCATTTATTTCTGTCTTGTACAAATGGCAAAATACTGGTACCTGTCAATCAGAAAAATTAATGCTAATATGACCTCTGCCAAAAACTTCAAATCATGTCAATGGGCAAGGGCATTCATTCTTGCGCGCTTATTAAATGTTGTCTTGTTTGTTATCCAATTATTACAACCTCCAACTTTGACCTCACGCACATACTCGTCATGGCATACCTGGTATGTCAAAATGTCAGCAAAAAGCTAACCTGGTCTGTTATTTGTAGTACTGGTAATTCAAAAATGGATTTTACTTTTATCATTAGAGAACTATATTGCCTGGTAAATTTGGACTGGTTTCTTTGCATTGCATGATATTATTGAAAATCATTGTACATTGAACATACTTTGCACTGTGCAGTCTCAGTAAAGCAGAGGTTTTAATGTGTTTTTCTGTTTTTTTTAAAACTGTACTTCTGTAGGGCCTATAATTTTATAACAAATATACAAATAGGGGCCTATATACCAGTATATTTTGGCTGCCAAACTGGTATCCCACGTCTATATGGGACCGGCATTTATTGGAAACCTGGCGATTATTTGAGACCTGGCACTTATTTGTACATTTGACAAAAACCTGATGGTGTTTATTAGAGACCCGGCATTTAATGGGGACATAGCTATTATTAGAAGTTATACGGTAAGTGTATATCACTCAGAGAACAAAAGATATTCTTATAGATAAATAATTTCACACTATTCAAGAATCACACAACAACTCACAACTTTCTTACTTCTAGCGTTAAGTTTACGTGATCAAGAACGTCACAGATGCTTAGTCCTTGAGTGGTTTGGCAGTAACGCTGGACCTCTGTGAAAAGCGGAAGACTGTCATCAGCATCAGTGCCAATGACCTCAACAGTAGCACAACATAGACCTACTCATTACTGAACACATTTAATGAGTACATTCTAATGTAGTACTATGTTTGTTTAGCATTTAATCAGCCCACAAAGTAACCTAAAATTAAGCCACAATGTCACCATAATCAAAAAAGTGGCAAACTTTTGTGGTTGTTGTTAAATTAAGTAATAAATTGGCTGCCAAAAAATCTACGAAGCATATCACATTAAATGACTGACCTTATCATTGGAAATAATATCTGCTTTATTGTAAATGACAAAATAAAAGTTCCAATTTCATATGTCACACAGCAGGTTATTGTTGGCTTATTTTATCAATTTTGTCGATCATATGACATCGGCTCTACATTGGTTGGTGAAAGCTAGTGAAAGATAACTTCTAGTACAGTCTAAGCAGAGTTTTGGCGCCGAACTAAAGTAGGATACCTCGATTTCAGCAAGTTAATGCAACTCGATCAGTAGACTTGTGAAGGTGTGTTTTTTGATTTTCTGACATTTTTTGCAAGAATGATACGGTACTTTAAAAAAATTAACAATTTTTGTTATATATAATCGTAAAACAAACGTATATCAGCGATTGAATGAACGAAAATAATCGTTAAGCAAACATATTTTGTTAATCTTCTGTTAACTACTCAAGGCACATTTTCTAGTCGTTAAATCACTAATTAATCAACAACAACACACATTTCAACATCAATTCGCGTAATTTTACAATTTTATAAACCCGTCACTCAACATATGTAAACAAACACAAGCAGTCACATGCGCTGAACGTAATGTAGGATCAGTCAGTTGCTAATGTCGATGCGAACGTTTCAAGTATAGGTTAGAGTTAGGGATAGGGTTAGGGTTAGGGTCAGGCTTGGGGTTAGGGCTATCCTTAGTATTTGGGTAAAGAAAAAAACTAGTGATCTCTAAAAACCGTTTACATATTCTATGTCCATCGCCTAGCATATGAGATTATTTCAACAAAGTTTTGAAAGTTAATGAAAGTGAATAATTTAAAACTAAACGAGCAGTTCTTACTTTAAAGATTAAATTTGATCGTTAATATCCATTCTGAGTCTGCTGAGGTACATTAACTTGTTTAAATCGAGGTATCCAACTTTAGTCCGGCGCCCAGAGCCTTTGAGCCTTTTCTAGACAAATAACTTGTCCTATATTAGCCTATTGCTTCGCTGACACTATAGAGAGATCAACGCCAACACCGTAGGCAAAGCCTTTTCAGTTTTCATGACCCCATAGGTACAGTGACATAACTAAAACATACAGACTACAGTTCTAGTTTAACAGTATAAAAACGCGATTTTCACACAGAATGTTGCACACTTACCCAGCTGTCATCTTTAGAAGCCGGACAGACGACGAAAAAGGAAGGAATCTGCAACGAACAAGAAAAATAAAGCCTGCTTTCACTTTTATCGGCGAACACCAACTGAAAATCTGTGTGAGATTGCAACCACTCAGCTGCGGCCACTTCTGCCGTGTCGAAATTCATTCCAGATCAAATATTAGAGCACAGATTAACTAATCAATAGTTAATAGGCATAGTAAGTCCAGTATTCCAAATAAAATCTTATAATATATAATCTATAATAGCACTAGACCAATCACCATAACAACGCGACTAGCAGTCCGTAAAGGAACTTGCAATTGCTGTCGCCACGGTCAAACAGGTTCCCTGAAATTTAAGTCTCACAACATAAAATGATCGTCATTTTAAGGCAAAAGAAACGTCGTCTTTGCTTATTTCATCGAATAAGCTTACGAAATTACAATATATTAAACCGTGTTACTCTCCATTAGTGCTATGCGTTGCGCACCAATGTACACATTTGCGGACTTTTAGTTTTCGTCGTTAAGTCTAATGCCAAACTGAAAATGAAAGTTGGAAATTTTGATGTAAAGAATTCCATGCAAAGTTCAATCAATAAAATGAATAAATCATTTCGAGGGTCATATGCCAGAACAACATATCTTCGATCAAAAGTGCGTAAAACAGCAAAAACAGCGTTGAGACCGACCACGAAAGTTTTCTGCAGAAAAACAGAAATCTGCATTATTTAGTCAGTACTATATTGAAGTAGAAGTTTGACTCAGGGAATAAGTAATTATTTATCCCGGGTTTAACTCAAAGTATTTCATGTTTGTTGGTAATCAGTATATCACGTGTCTCATTATTTTGAATAGATTTTATCAAATTATTCCAAGATACAGCGTTCTGGAACAAATATGATGTAAGAATCCTAGTCAAAATTGCACAGTAAAGAAACATCTTTTGCAATAAGTAAGCCCGAGAATAATTTGATAACCGACCGTCACAGACCTTGAATACTGAAACTACATCTCAAATTCACTGGAACCTGTTGCAGATGAAGTTATATAATAATTTAGCACAAGTAAAAAAAACGTGACGTAAACCAGCTTTCTCGATCCGTACTGGGACTGCATTCTGATCCGTATTATCTTTGAATAGCTGACAATACTGACGGGTGACTATGCCAGGGCATACCGCTGCCGGTGCTACTATGAGATCCGTAGCTTGACCGCTGCTATCTGCCATTACTGCTAAGTTGAAGAGTGGGTTTGAACGTTAAGTTCTTCCACACAATAAAGGTGCGGTGGGCGGAAGAACTTCACGTTTACGCGCCATAAATTTCTGCTTGTAACAGTGAAAGAATGGTTAAAATCGGTGCTGAATTACCAAAGTTATCCTAAAAATAAAACTGGGTATCCGTTTTTTTGGAACACCCTGTACACATTACTGACACCAACTGTCCAGTATTTGATCTAGGCAGCAATTTCTACCAAACATTTTGATGCAAAAACATTACACAGCAAATGGTTTATCATTTGCAGAACGCCACATTTTTTCTTTGAGAACACCCTGTAGTGTTGCGAAAGTTGTCAAGATGTACAAATAATGGAAGAATATGCTATACTAATATTTCCATTAGAGCTGTCAAGGCGTTAATTTTTTTAATGCATTAATTAACGCGTAAATTAACGCACCCAGTCCCGTCGAGATGGAGAGTAGGAGGTAAATTACTCCGGGCCCGAGACGTTTATGGGACCCGCCTGTAGAATATAGAAAGTTAGAAAAATGAAAAAAAGTTTTAAAAACACTTATATTTTTTACTTTTTAAACGTATTTAGACTATTTACTATTTAACTATTACAGTATTTTATTTTAACGGTTAATTGCTTAAACGAAAAATTTCTCCTCTCTCGTCGCCTATTCTTCTGCTTACCTTTTTATTTCTTTGACTTCTAATACATGTACTTGTTGCCATTATGCCTTGACGCAAAACATGTGTAGACTGTTGAGCATAGTTTTCAGAATTTTTTACGTCCGCAGGTAACTTATGGGGTGTTTACACCATCTAGCACCAGCAAACGTCCAGCATTAGCACGTGTATTTTGAATACATTTGCTGGCACTGGACGTTTGCTGGATCGTGTAAACACACTATTAGACACAAACGAAGATGTTGTGCAAATGTTTCAGTTTAAACGTGTAACGCCGTGGCTACACGCACCAATTTCCTCGTCCGAAATGTTGTCCGACGTGACCGGGTCTTCCGAGGTTTATAAACCTCATCCAAGGAAATCGTCGCGTGTAGCCACGCTTTAGCGGGGCATTACTGCTGTAAATTTACGCATGTGCGTTGATTTTTTTAATGCACGTTAATTTTTCTAACACGCGTTAATTTATTAACGCGTTACTTAACGCGTCAACTGTGACAGCTCTAATTTCCATGGAAGAATATTTCCTAAGTAAGAAATAAATATCCCATTTCATTACTAGAACACATTTTTATACATAAATTATGCAGCAGTGTGATCTACCTCGGCTAAAACTACTCATCACAAAGCTGGCTGTGTGAAAAAATACACACATTACATACAAACATATACAGCATACTACAAACGTTTACATCCCTTACAGCAAAATAAAGAATAACATTTCTGACTCACACTGTATGCAGACCTTCTACTTTGTACTTACAGACAATACATCACTAATATGTGCTAAGACCAAGCCATACCGTGATTTCAAGTTTTGTTCATGCAAATAAATAATATTCCGTCTATACAACGCTGTGTAAATATGTCATATCAACTTGAGATTATAATAAAATCAGTGATGTCATGTCATGATTGAATGTGTATTGCAGAAAAACTGCAAACAGACAATAAAAACAGCATATATTGAAAATTTTGCTTTAAATGTAGCAACACAAGAAGCATGTCTTACTCGTTCAGCTTCATGCCACGAATTCCATATACAACAAATGAAACAGAATCACGCATATTTTGTGACTAATTTGTCATCTTATCTACACTAAATCTGATTTCTATCCGACACTGCTGACTTCACAGAAATATATGCAACAACACAATAACGTGTTTCTAAGCCATGCACTTTCTACTCTCTGGAACAATCATATCAGTGTCTGATGCTTTTGGTCAGCTGGTAGGAATGGCAAAACTACTGCCACCATGACATAACAATCTGCTTACTTAGCAAGATCTGCCTAATGTGTGTTCATTCTTGCATGAATACACCAAGGATGTGGTCTCAGTCTTGAGATGTACAAACGTCTTGGTCTCGAAAAAATCCTCAACGTTTCAGTCTCGTCTCGGGCCTATGCGACTTGGTCTCGGCCTAGTAGGTCGCATCTCGGGTCTCGGACCATTGCATCTCATCGAGACGTTTTGTGCAGTCACGCTGACATCCTCCACAAAAATCTGAAATTGAAGTGTTTTGGGGCGAGCGCACAAAAGTTGCTGTAGCTACTGTTTGCCTTCGCAGATTAAACAGAAATTTGGCACTTTCATTGCCAATAACTGATGCATTGTTGATACAGAATTTTGACAGAATCAAATGTTGTTTATTGAAGTTACACAAACGTACAGTAACAGAAGAGTTTACTTATGTAACGCCATATCGGTAACACAAGATATTCTGTTATCGATATTCGACAATTAATAATTCCGCTAAGAAATATTTTTAAACGAAATTTGTGTTCCTTTTAGCAATTCATCGGGAATTAAGTGCACAAAATTTTATTCAGATTCGTTCAGATTTGACATTCCTATTGTACGACGTTTAGGGGGTTACTTTTTCGAACACAGTGTAGACCCACAATATCACAAATAGAAAGCACTTACCATGGTGCGAGTTAGTTGATCCATATAAAATTTTGTCATTTTTAATGAGTTTCATCATACGTCTTGAACAAAGTCTCAGCAAGACGTTGAAGCTCCTGCGACTCTCGAGAGGCTTGGTAGCTTCAAGGTCTCAGGCAACATCTCGGAAGCTGCAACGTCTCGGTCTCGGACAAAATTTTCATCAAAGTTTCGGTATCATCTCGGTCTCGAAGAAGTGGATCTCGGGTCTCGTCTTGGCTTAGCAGGTCTCGTGCACATCCCTGGAATACACATTGCTGCATTCTGCAGGGTGACCACTCTCCTGACACTATGAAATTCCCTGATAATTCCTCTGATGATTCACAATACTCTTGACCATTTTAACCCGTACTTGTACCATGCCTGTACTACTAATGTTAAAGTCAATGATCAAACTGTCAGTTTACATTCAATGACAACAAAACTAAAACATAAGTAAGCAACGTTCAGCAATAAACAGCATAAATAAATAAATTGGCATGGAGTACTAAGTGAGTGATACTAAAAAGCCTGCCTAATGCCTATGCAATTTTTAGAAAAAGTTTTTGGGCAATTTTTTCCTGACAAGATTATTTCCCGGACAATTTCCTGATTTTTACTGAAATTCCTGACATTTCCCTGACATCTGTCAAATTCCCCGACAATTCCAGGTTTTCCAAAGAAGTGGTCACTCAAGAAAGACCTGACTAACACGTGTTCGTTGCCTGTGTGAATTCACACTACTGCATTCTGTAAAAGAGAACAATATAATGACAGTGACGCTGACAACAATCATTACAGCATGTCAGGCAGAGATGCGCTGATACTGGAATTTTGGGTCCGCATCCATGTCAAAGGGCAGCATCCGCGTCTGCAAACCTAAGCCGTTTTGCATCCACGTCCGCACTGTCAGCAACAGCGATAATGTTTAAAATACACCGGAACCCAGAACCAGCCTTTAACAATGTGGCATGTGCAAAAAAAAACTGCAAACGCAACTGGAATTTTGTAGTATTGTTGTTACTAGAGATTGAAAATGCTGCAGTAAAATACTCTTTTCTCAGGAAATGTCTGCATCCACAAAGACATCAAAAATTGCATCTGCGTCAACGTCTGCAAAATGCTTGCGGATGCGTGTCCCTCTGATGTCAGATGTTCTAAAAATTGCAATCAGAAGAAATAAACATGATGTCACTCTTACCACAGTGTCTGCAGTCTTATAACTACCAATAATCTCAGTCAAGTCATGCGTGACAACTGAAACACATCTCACATCTGTTTATCACACATGGAAACCCCACGCAGAACACTTCATCGATCACAGTCATGACATAAGTACGTTCCAACACTATCTGAAGTGTACTGGCTAGTAGCAGTCGCCCAACACACTCTCAGAGTCTCACAAAACGTATACAAAATGATGCACGGTTCCTACTACTCTGCAGAATTCATTTTCCATTTTCCCTGACTTTTCCTTGATTTTCTAGGACAAAATGAATCGTTTTCCCCGACTAATCTGTTCACGTGAAATAACAATCTCAGTTTTCAATCGCTTGCAATCACACTAGAAACAAAAGCAAAGTGGACATAGAAATATTCTGCGAGCGAAGCGAGCAGAAAAAATTCTGAACCATTGTACGCAGTCTGCGTACAATAGTTCAAATTTTTTATCTGCATTTTTGTTAACTTTTGCACCCTGGTACTTTGACTTTCCCTGACCCTCTGATTTTTTGGACTTTCTCTGACTTCCCCTGACTGTAGGAACCCTGATGACGGTAAATTCAGACTTCTGGTCGGTCTGCAACACAAAGTATCAGCAGCATACAAACTGCACAACTGGCGCAGTGCTGCACTACGGATAACATTATTTACACATAAGTACGTCGTCAACCAGCAATTAGTAGAACTTCGGCCATGTGAATGTTGCAAGTTCCTATAACTGTGGTTGCTACAGAATGCAACAACCACCGACAATGTCAACTTAATTCAAGACGACTGGCAGCAACAAGATGCAGACGACAGAAAAGACCGGCATTTGTTATCATCAGTTATGCAGATTTAGATGACTTCGTGGCGTAATTGTCCAGTGCTTCTGTCACAAATGGCGATATATCAACTTCCTTGCTTTCGTTGGCCACAATGAACGGGTGCTCAAGCAACTGGACATAGTTTGGACGCTCGTGATAATTCTTCTTCAGGCTGCACACAAAGAAACTTTCAGTCAGCAACACAAACAAAACTAGAATCTCCAGACCAACACCATGACCAAAAGAGACTGTCCATGACCAAGGCAATAAGCAAAGTGTTAGAACTTAACCAGAATCAAGTCAAAAACCAAGTTATTCAACACAAAGACCTATAATGCCAACAATTAATGACAATAAATCTGTACATAATTAGAATAAACGATTTATTGCATTTATAACAAAGCATCAAACAAACTTAGCGAGGAATGATTCCTGGAACGAGAAGACATGGCAGACCGAAGACAAGCTGGCTCAGCAACATCATGTCATGAACCGGAATGCATGGGACAACTGCTACAGAAGACCAGAGACAGACAGAAAACGAGAGTGATCGTTCATAGTAGTAATTATGTATCATAAATGCAAAAATCTTGCTTTAAGTAACACATCAAACATGGATGAATGCACAGAAATGTTCTGTAGCTAAAAAGATACCTAATAATACAACACTACAGTGTGTAACGGCGGAGTGAGTGGACTGTACCAATTGGTGATGAAGCTGTGGAAATCATCGCTGTACTGGCCAGCTGGTAGTTTCGGTGGGTCCTCTTTCACAACCTGCTTCAGCTGCTCAAATGGGTTCTTCCACGCATCATATGGAAACTTTCCTGTTGCCAACTCAATCTGGAAAACACCACCAGCCACAAGCACAATCAAGCTGCAGACATACAGGGTGGGCCAAAAAACCGGACCTGTTTGTACATTGATAACTCAGCGATGGTTACTCGTTAAAAGGCATGTAATATGTCAAGTTTTAAAATGTTGTAGACAAAAAGGGCCAAACTTGCATAGCAAATCATTTAAATACTCTTTGCCTAATTTGCCTGAATCTTCATTACCCCTGAAATTAGGCATTTGCCTGCACTCCTACGTGCCTGAGTTCACTGAACTCAAAAACTCACTGCCAAAAAGTCCAGATTTAAATTTTATTAATTATTCAGTATGGGGGCATTGCAACAGATAGCAAGGTCACAAAATATCAGTAACTGACCAGCTAAAACATGTGCTAATCGAATGCTGGGCTCAGCTGATCCTGAACACATTGACTCCAGCGATCGATCAGCTACCTAAAAAACTGATGACAGTTACGAATGCAAAAGCTGGGCAACTGCCTATGTCGAATTTCATCTAAACTCAACGTATGTGTTAATGATTGTTGATATTTCACTGTATGCTGAATGAAAATC
>Ga0209671_1007478_pt1 | contig 11343 bp, 6 predicted proteins | sample WorMetHERISLAND2_2_FD_187401 | JGI IMG/M metagenome (GOLD analysis project Ga0209671, IMG submission 187401) | Marine gutless worms symbiont microbial communities from Max Planck institute for Marine Microbiology, Germany - Olavius geniculatus... | ecosystem: Host-associated > Annelida >...
ATGCAACAATGCGCCCTGATTCTTTCTGAGACTTTGGCACTTTATAAATCATTTACTTACTTACTTACTTACTTACTTACAAAAAGTAAAGCGCAATGGACACTGGCAGTTAAAGAATGGTATTCAACCACAACTTCCAAAACACCCATTACTGTATTGTTTATACAGACGAAGTTATAGACTTTTTAACATGACTGACATTTCAGCATTAAAAATGTTCAAATGCATTAAAAACGTTCAAAGTAAAAATGCTATTTAATATTCAAAAACTAGTTACCACAATACTGCCATTACTGCTGATGACATCACAGTGACGATTTGAAAAACAGTAATTTAGTTCGTTTATAAAATTATCTCAAAATTATTGTTCTTTTAAAGCGATCACCAGCTGCCCACTGGATTCATCTTCCAGCAGGATGGTGTGCCAGCAGACACAGCATGCAGCTCACGAAACTGGCTGCGAGCCAACTGTCCAGATTTCATCACCAAAGACCAGTGGCCTCCAAATTCGCTGGATATGAATCCAACAGACTATCATGTGTGGGGTGCAATGTTGGAGGCTTACTGCAAGCTTAAAACAAAGCCAAAGACAATCGCCGAACTCAAGGAAGCACTTTAGGTTATCTGGGACAACCTGCCACAGGGACCAATCGACAAGACTGTAAAAGATTTCTCAAATAAGGTGACTGGATGCTGGTATTGTTGCTTGGAGCTTGCGGTGAACACTTCGAACATTCGCAATGACAATGGAATTTTGGCATTTCATCATTAGTTAACTGTGTTCTTTCAACGATGTTATTAAATTAGTGTCGTAGCCGAAACATTTTTGCATGCTAAAAAATTGATCATGTTAAAAAGTCTATAATTGTTTTTCAAGAGAATCAAACTTTATTCGACAGTTAAATGTAAAAAGTTTCAGTAAATAAATCTGTAAAATCTCAAATTAAAATTTGAAATAGTTGCCAAAAAACAGCAAAAAAACTTTGAGGGTTTACTTTTTTTGCCACACCCTGTACAACCAAAAACTCCATACATTTATTGTAATGTAATTTAATGTAAAACCACACTGACATAGCACCATTGTCACACTATCATTCTAAATCACAAGTTCTGTGTTGATGCTGACCGGTCCTAGGTGTGGTAGGCTGAAGAAAACAGTTCAGTTTTAAGCCTAGATTTAAAAGTGTAAAAATGAAACTTGTTAATATAGCCTAAATTCAAAAATGCTAAAACAAAACTTGTTAATATAGCTAATACAATACAAACTCCACAAATCAGCACCATTGAAACAAAGACTAAAATAATGTTTTAGTAACATAGCATTAAATAGCTTATAAATTATGTAAAGCATACTTGTAGAGAACAGGATTCTTGATGCTTGATTCATGTGGAAATTCATCAACCCACGACATTTGTTTTGCAGTCAGCATCCCACATCCCGGCTCAACGACTGCGGGTCGGACTACGGGACTGCCGGGACATTTCTGCTGGCGACAACGCAGAGGTGCCACTTGTCGCGACTTGTCCAGACTTTTCACCAACTGCACCTACATGACATTGTGTATAGATAACAATAAAAAATAATACAAATAATTTACTAAGTGCATCTGCATGTGTATAATAATAGAAATAAGTAACATAATGCACTGTATAAACAAGATTAGGCAATGAAAATCATACACGAATTGCACAGTATGTGTATACAAAATATAAGTATTTCACACTTAACACTTTACACTTTTCAGCCTTTCTGACTTGATATGCTGCCAGAGAGGATGTGCATATACCGTTACGCTAGCCTACGTGTTTAATTACTCATGATAGTGAATTGTCTGATTATCAAAGAAAATAAGATAACTGCAGTGTTTGAATTGCCAGGAGGGTTAAAGGGTTAAACCCCCCTAACTGTTTTCTCAACCCCCTAACACGCTGTCAAATTATGTACAGGGGGGTCAGCTATATACTGTATACATACGATTTACATCACAATTTTGTTCAGTCTTCGACCATCGAAAAGTTTGACCCCCTAGCTAATTTTTCACAATTCAAACACTGGTTATATATAACTGCAAAATACTGATTTACAAATTCATACCTCAGCATCGAATTTTTGCCGATAAACCTTGCCGCTTGGTATTATCCGTTGCGACGACTTCTCATCCTGCAATTTCCAGTAACTAGTTACTTGAGCCATCGGTATAGCTAGGTTAGAGTTACAGTGTCGCGAAAGTATCAGTATTTTGCGTAGAAAGGGTAAGTACAAACTGCACAAATGACTCCCAGACAGGAATAAATATATTTGCTTCCTGCTCCCGGACCACCGAGTTATAATGCTCTCAAATGTAAACACGTTTGTTGTAGTGCGTGTCCATGACAACCGACTGTAAATAAGTAAGTATTTTGACAACTCTTACTGGCCGGAGAAGAAGAAGGCTTTTATTTTAGTTACTGTTATCTTCAGATTATCATCTTATCGTAATGACTTCATTTGCCCTTACCATTAGACGGCGTGCGCAAAAATTAACGCTCTCGAGTTTAAATTAATATTTTAGACGAGACGGAGTGGTCTGGACTCTCCAGACTCTCCGCGAAAAAAATGAAAAAAGTCCTTACTCAACGTCGCATTCAACTTGAGTTTAAGTTCTGATAAGTTCTGATCTGGACTGCAGTAATTTTTTTGTGCAAATTAAGGGAGATCCGTTTCTGATTAGTGTCATTAGACAATATGGAGATATCCATGTACTTTTGTCTTAGGCTGGATAGCCTAATTAGGCCTATATCTCAGGGCTGACTTTTGAAAGGTAGCCTACTAATTTCCTTCTTATCATTATCTTAAACCCTAACCTTTTCCCAAAACCCCAAACTCATCTTTAGTTTTTCGGAAACCTTCAATCAAAATTTTTCCACTGAAACTTTCCAAATTCAGTACTATTTCCTGCTATTAACTCTACTCGTTTCCACGCATAGGCTACCTAATGTCCTTTCACTTGTCCTATATGCATTTCTGGTCTACTCCGTTACCACTCAGGCCGTTTACCTTTCAGACTTTTGGAAAATATCTCAAATTTCTGCAACGCAACTTGAGTCAGTGGGGTTCTGAAAATTTGAAGCCATTTTTTATTAAACTATACGGGGTTCTTTTGCCCCCTCCCGTCGGTCAATGTTCATACACTCTGCTTGCATGACTTTCAGTGCGGACAGACCCACAGGTAATATTGTTTGATTATGTTAAAATTTTCTAGACTTACCATAAATTTGTCACTTTAAAGGGTCTCAAAAAAATCTGCGTGAAAAGTTTCTACCCCCAGATAAATGTACGAGACCGGAGACCCTACATGTATGGCGTCCAGTCCACCCGTCTCATGCCGACTTTAACCCGGCACTGGGCCGACAATTACTCTTCCAGTTCAGTAGGGCCACTATAGGCCTAGTTGTTGAATTTATTTCACTATTTCATCATGCAAAGACACGGAACAAAACACGTAGACAAACTGTATCTTTTATGAATATGATTTATTTAAATTGGCCTATTCATAAGAAAATATCGTCAACACAAATCAAACTCAGTCTGCAAATAGACAGCCCTTGTCATAGGTGCCAAGCTGTGGAACGAGCTTTGATCGGACATTATTTCTGCAACGTCGACGTCGGTTTTCACTCTTCAGGCACTAGCATATCAAAACTTTCTTGTTTGCCGCTCATATCCGAACCTTATGTATATACTTGGCCTAGCACTTTACTGACACTGACCGGCGCAGTCCTAGAAATAACGCTTATTATTTAGAACATTAAAGCATTCTATGATAACGAAAAAATGACTGAACAATCAATCAACAGATCCAGAATTTATAAATAAGTTTGGTAGCACAGCCATTAGAGACAAGTTTCAGATTAGACAAAGCTCAGTCGAGGAAATAGTCATAACAAGCCGGTAGGCGAGTTGGCTCGCAAGTCGCAAGCTGCAATGCAAAGCCACAGCCGACCTCTGCTGTTGATAGTCTATCACAGACACCGGCGCACCGTCGCACGCACGCAAAGTCGACTACAGACACGTTGCACAATAATAAGGGTCGCCGTATATCTTGCAGCTCGCGAGCCAAAAGGATTTCGTGTACGAACAGGTGCGTTTTGAATCGCTGACGAAACCAAGATGATGTCCGAACACAGACACACGACTCATCATGACGTCACAACGACGTCACACGATCTGACGATGACGTCAGAGGTGTATTTATAGCAATGTGAAGAAGGAGGGTGAAGATGTACATTAAATATGTACACTTTCAAACGCGTTCAAAAATTCTTTGCGCTTATTGACTATAGTGCGTCCCAGAACTACATTTTTTGACAATTTTTAGACATAATTTTTTGATACTGCACACCAAAGAGTAGTGGCTAAAGGCCCCAAATACGCCGCACGATGACGTAGTTTCATGGCGTAGTTGTGACGTAGACAGTGCGTCCGTCCTCGGTCACAGATTTATTGAGTCCGTGGCGGGACCTCATGTGCCAGTTGAGAGAGTTGCGTTGTCGACACGAATAGCTACATAAAGCACAGGATAACGGACGCTCGTCAGTATGCTGCATCCGATGCACCTATACACAGACGCCATAGAACGTCAGAAATAAACCTTAAAAAGTTAAACAGGTTTTCTTATGTAGGAACGATTTTTTAAAAAAAGCGTTTGCAAACGTTGAATAACAAGAAGCCCAGCTATCGATAGGAAAAGCCGGCCGTACTGCCTACGTCCGAAGCCCAGGGTCTGAATTCCAGTCACGGAGAGAAAGCGATTTGTCAGAGATGACACAGTTCCATGCACGCTATATTAACGGAACGCTATCTTGAAACGAACGCTAGTATAACAGACATCGCACGTGGTCATTTCGTCAATATAGGCCTACTCTACTTCACGTATTGAGCAAATCCATCGCTTCATCACTGTTCACCAGCATACATTTTTTCACAGTCACCAAATCTTTGCCATCATAAGTAAGCAAATCTAAGTACAAAATCCGTTATCAGTGTCACGGTTAAATCACCATTATTTTTCGCCTTGGCAGTTCAACGTTTAGCCTATTAAAGATTTTTAAAAATACGTTAGAAAAAAGTGAAAGAAATTGTTATAAAAGGCGTTCTTTAAACGTTTACTACATGCACCTTGAGATGTTTAAGTTCGCGGAATTCCCGGCGACATCCGGGAAACTCACAAGTCACGCCCCCTCGACCTGGCTCATCGCCCGCGCCCTCCATACTGCTTCCGCTTTCGGTTCGGCTGGATGACGTCATCGTGGTTGTGTCACGTGACCGACGATCGACCGCTTTCACTCCCTGTGATATGTGACAGTAAAATGTTACAAAATTCAAATTCTGCGGCCATCCGTATAAGCTGCAATACGATCTGTCTGTCTGTCCCTAATTAAGTTCCTAACTGGAAAATTAAAATCAGTATGAGCGTTCCGTTTGACAGAGTAACCAGACTGGTCGGACCAATTTTAACTTTTAAAAGTAAAAAAACTCCATACAATGACGCATACTTTGCGTGAACACGACTTGACCAAATTTATTACAAACGCTTACGAAGTCATAAAACAAGAAGTCATGTAACAGAGAACTACGAACTGAATAGTAAGCATGCTGTATCTGCGAATTGCCAACAAAGTAATGGGCCGGCACATTTTTCCAGTTATTACTAGGTTTTACTATTACTGATATGGACGTACGGGCGTCAGCTGCTGAAGCAGGCGATGACGTAACGGCAGGTGCGTGCTATGACGTGGCGATGACGTCACTCGGTGGGCGTGGTGACGTGATGAGTTGCAGTGATGTGACAGGCTCGCCTTGGACGTGAACCGGCGACCACACTGGACACACACACACACGCGCACGCACAGGCCTATGACAATCTGTATCAATTCACCATAATGAATGGTAGAAATTCTAGCAAATGGGAAAACTAAGTAACTAGTTACGGCGATGGACAGTTTTCAGAACTGGCCAAAATAAGCCTACTCGTTGTGCCTACCCATGGAGATGGCCAGGGTGAGATATATGCAGGATGGCGCAAAATAAAGTGAAACCTTACCTTTCATTGTCACACTTCATAGGCCGTGCACCTTGTGCATCACAAACGTGCGGAAAGCTAATGCAATAGGCTGACAGCACTCAAGGCCTAATTAGCAGCTGACGAAATTTCAGTAAACATGACCGCTTCAGTAAGCCCACAATGATTAAGGCTTAACCTTGGAACTTGGTTCATTCCGCATCCAACTAGACACATTAAGCCACACTCCGACGCTATCCGTGTCTGTCAAAAGCTGCCATCTTTGCTTCTTCCTAGGTGAACCCAATCTTTTGTAAGTCTTTGTTGACTGTGCTCCTCCAGTTAGCTCTTGGTCGACCTGGTCCTCTCTTATATCCTGGTACCTGCAAGTACAGTGCTTGCTGGGGTATGCGCTGATGGTCCATACGCAGAACATGTCCAAGCCAACGTAATCGTCTTTCTCTCAGTATGTTGTCCATGGTTTCCTGTCCGGTTCTGGTTATGACATCAATGTTTGTTATCCTGTCTTTCCACGAGATGCCCAGCATGCTCCTCTGCCATCTGTGGCTAATCGTTTCAAAATGTACGCACCCTGATTCTTTCTGAGACTTTGGCGCTTTATAAATCATTTACTTACTTACTTACTATGTATGGTTGATTGCTTGAGCTACGCTAGGCCTACACGGTCACGTCATTATTATCCTACGTGGCTCGTGATACCAGCGATTGCCGCCTACGTCAAAACTTTTTTTCTTTTTCAAATACTACCCTCCATAGACATCTGGCACCCTTCGGATTGGTTTCGCGGATATCTGGACTTTTCTTTCAATTTCTGTTTATTTCATTTTTTCAGGTTTTTTTCACCTCAGCCTTTATCTCTCCCATAACCGTCTGATTCTAGATTTGTTTTATGTTTTTATGTAACAGTACGTCCAATTCAGTTTCTATCGTCTCATTACCCATTCAAATATTTTTTCAGTTCTTTTTACACCGTGTCCGGAAAAAAGTAACCCCCCTAGACATTGTACAATTAAAATGTCAAATTCAAACAAATGTACATAAGATTTTGTACTCTAAATGAATAATAAATTGCTAAAGCGACCACCAAATTTCTATTTAAAAATCATTTATTAGCGAAGTTATTAATTGCTAATTATCGATAACAAAATAGTTCCGTTAGTGGTATGGCGTTACATAAGTATACTCCTCCATAGTCTGTACATTTGCGTGACTCCAAAAAACGATATTTGATTCAGACAAAAAATTTACATCAACAACGCATCATCTATTGGCAATCAAAATCCCAATTTTCAGTTAAATATGATAACGCAAACAATAGTTACAGCGGCTTTTGTGAGGTCACCCCAAAACGTGAAGTGTCCGTTATTAGACAATCGCACGGACGTCGGACATGTATGCCTCAGCCTAACTGTTAAGCTGTACGCAATAAAATTTTAGCACATGCCCTTTTTCTTGTCTCAACAGTTTAATTGAAACACGAAACAAAACAAGCAATTTGAGCAAAGCTCATGAGCCGCGTGACAGCCTTAGCAGTAATTATTCGCAGGTTGTCTTGATTTAACTCTATCTATTTTGACGCAATTCACTCTTGAAATCTACGCCGCAGCCACAAATTGAAAAAAAACTGAAACGCCTATTTTAGAAATTCAAGGTCATTCAAGGTCATCGATGTTTACACCAATAAAATGCTTGTCACTGTGTTGCTTGTTATGATAAGCAGCATGTCTCTACCGATCTACAACCGTTTTCAAGCTACACGAGCCATTAGCGGTAAAATAACTACTTGTAGATTCTTAAAAATGTATGTTCTATGCTAAAAAATGTCACGCTCACGGCGCAATTCACTCTTAAAATGTGTGTCGCAGCCAAAAATCGCAGAAAAATTCACTAAAAACCCCTATTTTAAGGGTTCAAGGTCATACAAGGTCATCGACGTTGACAGCAATAAAAAGCCTGTTATTAGTGCTTGTTATGATAAGCAACATGTCTGTGCCTATCTGCAACCGTGTTCACGCTACACGTGATAATTGCGGTAAAATAACCACTTTTTAGGGGGGCGGCTGTCTTTGACGCCCGCCTGCGCCGGCCTCCTTGAACTTAGGGGGTCGTGACTTAAACTGCTAAAATCTACGCTGAATGCTGAAAATTTAATATGCAGCTTATCTTGGTCTATTTCCAGCCATTTCGTCGCAATTAAGTGTTGAAATGTGCGCTGCATCCAAAAATTGTGAAAAATTCACTAAAAACCTTTTTTTGAGGGGTTCAAGGTCGTTCAAGGTCATCGATGTTCATGAATCCAAAAAGCCTGTCACCAGTGCTTGTTATGATAAGCAGCATGTATCTACCTATCTGCAACCGTTTTCACATTATTCGAGCCAATAACGGCAAAATGACGTCTTTTTAGGGGGTACCCCTCTTCGACGCCCTCGTTCGAGGGGAACCCCTGCACCCAGTGGCACGAAATTTTGTCACGATAAACTAGAGACCTTGGGGCAGCCACAGTAAAGATTTCGTAATCCTAGCTTGCACCGTTTTGATACAGCTCACGAGTGTGACAGACAGACGGACGGACGGACAGACAGACAGACAGACGCCCAGACGATGGCAAAGACGCGCGAAGCATTCTGCTCTCGCGCGTAAAAATACCATTTTGTTTTTCTTCACGTTATTTTACGTTGATTCCATCAACAAACGTCAGCTCAGATCGAGCGACTGCAGTATGTAAAGCCATATTGGTAACGCAAATATTTTGTTACCGATATTCAACAACCAATAACTATGCTAATAAATAAAATTTTTAACGAAATTTGGTGGTCTCTTCAGCAGTTTATTGTTCAAAAGGTTGAAAGCAGTTTATTGTGAATTAAGTGTCCGAATTTTTATTTCAATTTGTTCATATTTGACATCTTTTGTTGTACAATGTCTAAAGGGTTACTTTTTTTCCGAACACGGTGTAGTTTATGCGCTACATTAAACTGGCAGCAGCTAGTCTGCCAGTTTTCCAGTGCAAATCATCACGCGCGCGATAGCAGAACGCTTCGCGCGTCGTAGCCATGGCCTGGGCGTCCGTCTGTTTGTCTGTCCGTCTGTCACACTCAGAATCTGTATCAAAACGGTGCAAACTAAGATCACGATATCTTCACCTTGAGCTGCCCCAAGACTCTAGTTCTTTTTGTGACAAAATTTCATGCCTCTGAGGGCATCAAAGAGGGGTAGCCCCTAAAAGACATTATTTTGCCGTTATTAACTCGTGTAGTTTGAAAACGGTTGCAGATAGGTACAGACATGTTGCTTATCATAACAAGGACTGGTCACGGGCTTTTTAGTTTTTTCAACACCGATGACCTTGAACGACCATGAACCCCCAAAATTAGGGTTTTTTGTAAATTTTTCGTGATTCTGAGCTGCAACACACATTTTAAGAGTGAACTGCGCCGAAATGGCTACAGGTAGACCCAGACAACCTGCATAAGAAATTTTCAGCATTAAACGTAAATTTTAGCAGTGCAAGTCCTGACCCCCTAAAATCAAGGAGGCCTGCGCACGCGGGCGTCAAATAGGGGTACCCCATAAAAATTGGTTATTGTACTGCTATTGCCTCGTGTAACGTGAAAACGGTTGCAGATAGGAACATACTGTATACTGTGTACATGTTGCTTATCCTAACAAGAACTGGCGACAGGCTTTTTAGATTTATTAACATCGATAATCTTGAACGACCTTGAACCTCCCAAAAGAGTTTATAGTGAATTTTGTTGCAATTTTTGGCTGCAGCGCACATTTTAGCAGTGAATTGTGACAAAATGGCTGGCGATAGACCAAGACAACTTAAGTACGAAATTTTTTACATTAAACGCAGATATTAGCAATTCAAGACTCGACCTTCTAGGTTTGGGGAGGCTTGCGTAGACGGGCATCAATGAGGGGTACCCTCTTAAAAGTGGGTATTTTGCTGTTATTAGCTCGTCTACCATGAAAACAGTTGCAAATACCAGTAGGCACAGACATGCTGCTTATCATATCAAGCACCAGTGACGAGCTTTTGAATGGAGTCAACATCGATGACCTTGAATGACCTTGAACCTTGAACAATACGGGATTTTAGCGTTTTTGGCAATTTTCGGCTGCGGCGCACATTTCAAGAGTGAATTGCGCCGAAATGGTTGGAGATAAAGTTAGACAACCTGCGTAGACCTATGAAATTCTTAGCATAAAACGTCCATTTTTAACAATCTAAATTTCGACCTCATAAATTCAAGGACTCTTTCGTACGGAGGCCTCAAATTTGTGCACTCCTTCAAAACGCATTATTATTCTATTGCATGCTGCACACGATTGCCAAGGTGGCAGAACCGCTGCCATCGCGCGTCACGTGAGCTTTGCTCAAATTACTTGTTTATCACATCATATATCAGGGGACGCTGAAAATGCGAGAAATGAAAATGCGGCACCAAAAATAAGGTGTGAAAATGGAAAAAGTGAGACATGAAAATGCGAGACATGAAAATACGACACATGAATATACGGGAAAATGAATATGCGGGTCAGACGTATGCTAAAAGTAATGTTTACACTATGAAATGAATTAAATTCAAATTAACGTTCAAAAAAACAAAAATGTTATCATCAAAACTCGTCTACAGTTCTACAGTTCAGTTCAGTACAGTTCGCTGAATGTCAGTACAAAGTTAAGATGATAGTGATGTCCGCTCGACAGATTGGACATCCGCGTCCCTGGTCATGGACACGGTTAGCGCAATCTACACGGAATCTTTGATGACTACACGGCACCAAACTTCATAAGGACAATGTTCTCCTGCAGGAGTACGTTTCACGTGGAGTCGACATTCCATTCACTAATTATCGACAACGACTTGACTTGAACTTCAAAGCAGCTGTACAGACCGTTAATGCTCACCTAAACCAAAATCACACTTTTCTCGAATTTTCATTTCCCGCATTTTCATGTCTTGCATTTTCACGACTTGCATTTTTGTTGGTGCCGAAATTTTATTTCTCGCATTTTCAGTCGCCCCCATAGCTTATACGATGCCGCTGCTAGCGACGAACTGTCGATAAATGTCACATGAGTGATGCTAAAGCAAGTCCTGCTTGCTTTTGTGCGTTACTTCCCGGCTTCTACATATACACTGTGTCTCAAAAAAACCGGACCCCTATTACGTTTTGAAATAACTCCAACAAACTGTGCCTAATATAATAATGATTAGCTGAGAAAGTCGTCAAAAGGTACTCAATATCGTAATGTGTTACGGGCTTACGA
>Ga0209671_1007479_pt1 | contig 11343 bp, 7 predicted proteins | sample WorMetHERISLAND2_2_FD_187401 | JGI IMG/M metagenome (GOLD analysis project Ga0209671, IMG submission 187401) | Marine gutless worms symbiont microbial communities from Max Planck institute for Marine Microbiology, Germany - Olavius geniculatus... | ecosystem: Host-associated > Annelida >...
AAGTGTGGTCCGCCGTGTTTGATCATTTCGCCTGTTATCCCGTCATTTCCTGGACTTTTGTTGTTCTTCAATTTTTTCACGGCCTTTTGTACTTCTTCTACCAGTATATCACCCTGGCTGTCGGCATATCTGGCTGAGGTTAAAGCGGGACGTGTTCACCTGTGTCGAGTGGCAGGTAACACTGCATGATCCCATATGGCAGGTGACGCTTCGTAGCTCTGTGAGGCGTTCAATTTTCTTAAGAGTTACACTATGTCTCAAAAAAACATCTCCCGACATTTTTAACTGTAACTTGAAAACCAATTATCAGATTTTGATAATTTTTGGTACGAATATTCCTGCCACAACTTGCCATCAAATGACGGTTTAGTTTTCTACCTCACCCAATGTATGCTTCTGCACTAGCTAGGGAAATCAGATCAAGCAAAATATGTGTTGAAATAAACAGCAAAAACCTGAAAAAACATCCCCGACATTATCAATCGTAACTTGAAGAAAGATATAGCATATTTTAATAATGTTTGGTATAAATATTTCTGACACTACTGGCTATTAAATAAGTGTATTAATTTCCACCTCACCCAACACCTGCTGGGGAAATCAGGCGAAACATAATACGTGTTAAAATGAATGAAAAAACGTCAACAAATTCCATCTATCCTAATCTGTGGGCCCCAACAGCCGGTGTATTACAAGGTATGACTGTCATGCATGTCATGCAACAGTGTGTGTAGGCTACCAGATAAAGTTTAGAAATGTTTGTGAAGTCAAGAAGCGACTGGTACAGTCTGGATTGAACTGGAGCAAAACATTATCGATACTGCTTTCAATGAATAAAAAAGTGTCTCCTTTCCTGTGTTCGCATAGTGCGCCAACACTTTAAGCAATTTTACTGCAGGCAGTTGAAAAATCGACAACTCAATGAAACGTCAGCCACAGTGTCAAAAATGTAAACAAAATGTGTTGTTACGCGTTATGTTAAGTAAGCAATCATATTGCATTAGATAAAAAGTGATATTTCGCTGGTTGTGGTTTCCCCAGGTAGTGCAAAAACAAATGTTGGGTGAGGTGGGAAACTGAATGGTCATTTGAACAAGTTGTGTCAGGAGTATTTGCACCAAAAATTATCAAAATCTGATAATTGATTTTCAAGTTACAGTCGAAAATGTACGTCGGGGATGTTTTTTGAGACACAGTGTATATTCCGACCTTTACCCCTATTTGTCGCTCTCGCTCTAAATCGCCCTCATTCAACGGCATGAAATTTTGTCACGAAAAAACTCCTAAAATCTCTATGGAAGCCCACAGTAAAAATTTTATAGTCATAGCTATCGCCATCGGCCATACACCCTGGCACTGTATGACATACAGTGTCATAGATAAAACCGTTAATCTTCATAGCTCAAACTATAAGTCCTTCTAAGCAGATCCGTCGACATAATATTATTATAGTGCCAGAGTGTATGGCGGACAGGGGGACGGTCGAGCAGTGGCAGACGACTCGACGATAGCTAAGACGCGCGTAGCATAGCTGTCGCGAATAATAACTTAGGCCTACCGTACGTGTAGCGTAGACTTTACTTTATTTTTGTCCTATATGTAAAGGGCTTAGAAGCAGCGACGTCTAAAGTCACAACGAGGCCCGGGGAAACATTATCGCTGGGTCCGTTTAAAGAAAAATTTTAATTTTTTCTTTTCAAATGGTGTATTTTGTGTAAGTAATATTTTTGACCTACGACGGGGCCCCCAAACGTCGCAAAGCCTGGGGGTAACTTACCATACTACCCCCTCTCTCGACGGACATGCTTAGAAGGACTAATTATTGTTTGAGCTATGGAGATTAACGGTTTTATCTGTGACACACTCAGCTGATAACCAAGTCCTATCAACAAAGACTCTATATCAAGAAGTCTGCGGCGAGTGCGTAATTCCGCAGTAGCTAGGCCCACGCGTGCGGCGTGGGCCTAGCTACTGCGGAACTACGCACTCGATGCGCGAAGCATGACGATATAATTATTCTTGTCCAATGGCAAGACGCAGATATAGTCGTGCCGGCCTTAGCCTACCTGTAGGCGAACGTCGAAAACACAGGACGGTCGCCAGGTAAACCATCTTCAACAGATCTGATGTTGTTCTACCTTCATGCTGATGCATGTAGAATGTCCTGTAGTTTATACAACGTGCAGAGAACACAGGCGTATAATAGCTGATGTGACCAATAATGTGTTCGGTGCCAGCGTGACATACAGAAACCGGCACTGTTCGCGAGTCTAGTCAAACACGAGGCGTGCAACATACGTTAAGCTTATACAAAGTTTTGATTTAAGATCCCAGATCAGGCTCTGGTCAAGAACACTACAGTCACAGGTATAATTTCTACTACTATATGAACTGCAGATAGAACAGTGATGTAAACAGTACAAAAATTTTAAGACAGGACCAATAAATGGATACCCATTAGATAAAAAAACAGACGATTTCAAACCTTAATAACACGGAACACATTTAGGGACATTATACTGCATGCCCCCTTGTAAATCAAAAAAATGTTCAAAAAAGATAAGAACAAGAAGCCCAGCTGTCGCTAGTGTGGGCCGACCGTACCGCTTATATGGGTGGCGGACGAAAGCGATATCCCAAAGTGAGTAACCCTACAGTCCCATAAGCTATGATGATACTGCTATAACGAACACTACGATGAAATTTGATACAGGTGGATGATACTGCAGGCAGCAAATTTGCATTCAAAATTGCGGCTAAACCGCTCTAGAGACACGTGGTTACTATTGACAGTTTATAGAAACTCGGCTAAAATTGAACAATACGTCAGTTGCTGGAAAGATCTCCATCGACGAACTGCAGATACTGAATAAGCAGCATATAAAGAACGAAGGAAATCTTCACTGTACCGCAGGTAAATTCTTCATAATAGTGTTTTTTCTAAAATTTGCTGCAGTTATTGATTGAGTTGCAAAAACAGCGATTATTGCCAAGAGACCTACGAATATAGTTCAATTTAACCGAAACTCGTCATCGCCTTATTTAACGGTATTATCGGTGAACCCTTTGCTTCTACCTATAATACCTGCGTTACAAGCGGAGAAGACAAGACAACATCGTGCCTAAAAGACGCTAAGACTAGTAAGACAGTCGCAAGACCGAATTATGGCTTTTTCGCTTCTTTGCCATTTCGCCCATTGGCTGATTCGCCCCTAGCCCTTTCGCCCTCTTGCTGATTCGCCCTCTCAGCTTGGACGATTCGCCCCCGTTAAGTAATGTGTGTGCAAGAAGTGCATAAGTCGAGTTGTGGCTGATAAGTTTTCACGCGCGAAAGCAGCTACTGCTTTCAGCGCGTCTTAGCCATCGCAATTCTGTCTGTCTCTCTGTCTGTCTGTCACACGGTTGAATCAGCCAAAAGCAGTGCAAGCTAGAATCACCAAGTCTTTACCGTCGGCTGCCTGGAAGACTCTGGTTTCAGAAACCGTGAAGTTAACACTGTTCGGCAATGTTAATGGCAACACTAGCTGCAGTGTAAAGTGCACAGTTCTCTGTGCATGATAACCATCGCGTGATGGACAGACAATTGCGTGGATTTGCGAATTGCGATTATGTATAGCATAGTAATTATTACAGCAGAGTACGTGATATTATATAACTCGTCGCGTAATCGAATAGTGATGAGTATTTACTGAAGAGCCGTTGAGTGTTGAGAAGGCGATGACCCAGCTGCATATGCTCAGGTGTCTTAATCACGTCTTTAGTCGTCGTCGCTGTAGTGTTGACCGTCGTCTGTCGCTTTTCACCATGTTCCAAATATATAATTCTTTGGGCCAAACGTTGTAAGCGTAAAGGTCTACTCTTTTGCTATACGATGTGTCTGTCTGTCCCTTCGTCTGTATTTGACGGATGCATTGTGGCTAAACGGTGAGAAATGGGGCCAAGATTGCTATAAATCACTAATAGGAAGTCGCATAAGCTCGTTCACATGACACGAAAATTATTGACCGTGGATGACCTTGAAGGACCATTATGCACTCTGCTATGCTAATCGTGCAGTATTGTGGCTGAACAGTAAGTGGTAAAGAATCGGCGACAGGAGGACGACGAATTCTTATAGGCTGTCAATAGTAACCACGTCTCCATTTGCAGCGGTTTGGCCGCAACTCCAGTTCGGGACAAGTTAGATAGGCTTAAACGGACGGACGGACAAAAAAGCAAAACCATTAATATTGCGGCTTGTTAAAACTGCCGCACAATAAATGATTGGAAACGGTCGCCGTCGACACCGTTTAATTTTTGACCGACCGTTTAGCCTTAGATCAAGCCTTGGGTACAATATGTCGTCTGCTTGTCGTGGTTGGGGGTTCGATGTCCATAATCTCCTCTTTTCCTAGGAGTCAGGAACATGTAACACAATGTGCCATTATACCCCACAAGTGGCAAACGGTTTAAGCAAGGGCACGAATACGTCAGACAGACAGACAGACAACGTTGCGGAGAGATACGTATGGATAGGCGGAATCGCTATTCGCTTGCGCTCCAAGACAAGCAAGATTCGACTTAAAAATAGTTGCAGTGCACAGTTGTATTGCACTTGCACAAACCCCATCATTAGTGGCCGTGTGCATGTCTTCACAATAGATTCTACTTTGCACTCCGTTTTTGCCTTGCCATTTTTGGCACTCATTTTTCGGTGCGTTTAGAGCAGCAGAAATAAAAATTTCAATTTAGTTTCGTTCTTTTGCTTTGTTCGCTACTTTACAGTACCGGTACGCCTGTAGGCCTACGTACAGTTTTATATAGGCGCGGGGGATTTGGTCATTTGCGGAGACCCATGGAGACTCAAATTTTTATTTACTGACGTTAAACACGTAAGCTAAGATAGATAGCATAGGTCGGATCGTTGGCGCTTCGGCGAGCGCGTCTGTTTACACTATTATAGCCATTCAATCCACACTCTTGACGACTGAGAGGTCAACAACGACACGATGCAATCTGATTGATTTGGACGCGTAACTTATATTGACGTTTGAAGGCGACACTGAGCGGTGTGCAGCGTACGGTGCCTGCGCGTGAAAGATGTTCACTTTCTGTGCGTGCGTTTTAAAGACCGCGTGCTCCTTACTTTGTAACTTTAGGGCAGACAACTGTTAAACATGTCTTGCTGTTGTGTAGCGGGACTAAGGCAGTCACTTAACTGGCAAGCTCAGCAAGAAATCCCTAAAAGTTCGTCACCAGTTTTTGGTAAAATATGCTGCATGTTTGCGTTTAGCTGCAAACGTTTTAACGGTAAACGGTAAGAGCGGCAAAATAACGATTTTTGAGGGGTACCCTTCTTCGACGTTTTTGTTCGAACGGAACTTTTTCACCCAGCGTCACGAAATTTTGTCACAAAAAAACTAGATTTTATTGTGATAAACTCAATCACTGTCGCACCTGAGACTTAATCGGTACCTCGTCGAAACAATCTTAAATAGACAAACGAAATAACAGGCAGCCGGGCAGAATTACGATAGCTAATACGCGCTAGCACATTGTGCATCGCGCGTAAAATCATATCAGCTGCATGGGAAAGCAAAAAAATAGCAATTTTTTTTGCTTGTTTGCTATACGTTATCGTTCCACCGGAAGTGTTCTGTGAAGCTAAAAATGCACTAAATAAGGGAGCTTACGATGCTCCATCAAACCCTATAGTCGGCCGGAGAGGGGACACCTTTTTCGTATCTCATCCTGCTCGACACCTGCGGCGTCTTGTTCTCAGCGCCTACGACGCCTAGACATTAGCCCCCTCAATATAGTGAGGTAGATCGACGCCATTGCACATTACCTGTACACGATTCAATTATACAACACTCGCATGCAAATTAGAAAATGTCCTTGTCTACAGGTGTATATGCGCCTTTGAAAAGAATATGCCCCGACTGTGGTTAAGATAGTATCTGTTCTCAGGCTGAGCTTTAGCAGAATGCGGTCAAGACATGGCAGTTAAATTAATGATCTTCTGTAGGCCTGTGCGTTTAATATACCACACATTCTCGTGTTTGTAAGCTTATGTTAGGCTGTATTTAGAGAGAGCTATAAGATTTATCGGCCTTGGTATTGTAACAGTATAATTTATACCGTTGTTGTGTATAGATAGGCCTACTTAGCGCGCGGCGTCAGAAGATGGTTTATGTGCGTAATGTGTCAGATACAGACGCGCTTGCTGAGGAGTGAGGGCAGAGACCACAGAAGCAAAGACCGTGTCCAGAATCATTAGTCTTATAGGCTACGTGTCGACTCGACGGTGACGCTGAATGCGTGGCTGCTTGGTACGTTTAGACTCATCATAACACTCCTTATATTTCGCAATTTTTTCCAGATGCAAAATTCGTTAGAACGCGTAAAAAGTTTGTCATTGATAATACGTCTTCACTCAGCACGACGTAAGCGCAGCCCTGTGTTAATGGCGACCGGCTCAGTCAATGGAGAATGGCAAAATTCGACCCCTTGCAAATCCGAAACCCCTGAACCGATGGACAAAAAAAATTGAAAGAGGTAAGTACGTCTGCGAGAAGACCCTGTCCAAAATTTCATGCAAATCCGCCCGTTGCGGGTTCTCGGCAAATAGGTGAAATATAACAAAAATTCTTCTTATTTATATGTAACTTTTTAATGACACGCCCACAGATCAAACCGCCCTGCACATTTATACGCGCTATAACTCAAATGACGCGGCCTCACGCAAGAATGTGCCTTTTGGGAATCGAAAATTCGAAGTCAATATCTAACCCCTGGAAAATATTCCCAGAGTCGAAAATTGGACCCAAAAACGGACGGCCACAAATGCTCTCGTATAAAATTTTCACCTAGGCCTACAAACGGCTTTTAAACGTCATCGTAGCCGCCTAAAAGTTGTATAATGAATAGGCAGTGTGGCTACGGAAATTCCAAATATGTGGTCATTTTAGACCCCCTGTCCACAGGTCACGTGATATGGAGCATGCGCAGTGTATTTTTGGCCTAAAACATGGGCTAAACGCTACTTTGAGGTTTTTATCTCCATAACGGTGGAAAATAGACACAGTTACAATGGGCCATTAATAGGAAATGGCATATGCCAAGTCCAATGGTCACGTGACCGATGACGTCAAAGGTCAAGATCGTGACCCCATAAAAGTTAGGGTCGTGATTCCATACACTTTGAGACTTTGCAATTTCATAGCCGTGGAAGACAGATAAACTATAATTGACGAAATACGAGAAAACATTATCTAAGTAATAAAACAGCAAATATAAATGTACAAAACATCAGCTTATACACGTGTTAACGGCAACACACGATGAATGACACTTCGAAAACAGCAAAAATCATAAAAAAGGTGATATTATTCAACAGCACATTGACAGTTAGGCGATGTGATATCATTTTTAAAATGATTTTTTGCTGTTTTTGAAATGTCATTCATCTGTGTCGCCGTTAGCAAGTGTATAAACTGATGTTTTATACATTTATACAGAGTATACAATACAGTAGGCCTGTATGAGGTACTCCACTGTCTAGTAAACCAGCAAGCTTGGGGGAGACCGGGGTTGGTTGAGACACTTTCAGTCCAAAGATCATATCTAAAAAAATTATTGCGTTTAGTATGACTTATTAAGTTTCTATTTTACCGTGTTCATTTAGCAACAAAAGTAATAAGTCTGAGTAACAAAATTGTGTTTTGTTTTGTGAAAAAAGTACGAAAAATAACTAAGTACCTTAGGCCTAATGTCTCAACCAACCCCGAGTATGTACTGGTTGAGACAAAGGCAGTCGTGGTTAAGACATCAAAATTGTGTTGAAAATAAGGCTTCATAAACCGAGTATTTATATAAGAAATTACCAATAATCATTGTGGGAATTAGCTCAACTGAACTAGAAGGGTCAGAGGCCGTAGTGTTCGGTGATATAATCAGTGGCGTCATGGCATGATCTTTGGACTGAAAGTGTCTCAACCAACCCCGACAAGGGTGACCCACCTTCGCAACCCGTAGCACTTGTATTATCGCTCATAAATTGCTCGCGCTCACGCTTTTGAACGCCGTGTATATCGATATCTTAAAATATAACTCATTGTTAGAGGTGACAACGACTATTAACTTAGAAGACAAAGTTAAACGGTTATCCAAAATTTAAATTTTGCAACTCCAAAACAAACATTCGTAAAAAAAACTAAAACATCTTCACAGATATAGACGTATTGCGATTATAATTTGATTATTTATTATATTTTGTAGATATAAACTGATATACCGTACATAAAACATTTTTTACGGCGGCGATATCTCAACCAACCCCTCTGTCCCCTAATTACTCAAATTGCCGTTTCGCACTATTTTAGGCTATGTTAGTGTTTCTTGCGTTATACAGGGTGGGCCAAAACATGGCACCATTTATTGTACACCTCATAACTTCACCAAATATTAACCGATTTTCAAAATTTTTTCATGTCAAAATCAGGAGACAATTTGTAATGAAACTGTCACTACAGATCCCATCACACCTCAAGTGTGTCGCTGCACTACCTCGTGAAATGTCAGATGACGCACTCAAGCCGGCGACGCCACTGACCGGTTGCGTGATCAACGTTGATCGAGCCTGGCATGTGGCCCTCAAACAACCCAGACTTAAATCCAGTTGATTATGCTGTTCCGGATGCCCTTCAACAGACGGCCTATCAATATTGACGATTCACGACAGTCAACCAGCTAAAGAAAGTCATTGTCACTGAGTGGGGCAAAGTGCCGCAGCGTTTGGTTGATCGCGCCATTGGTCATTGGCGTCGCCGGCTTCGATGCGTCGTCCAGCAGCAAGGCGGACATATTGAACATTTGATGTGAAAACTGTGAGATGTGATTTTTTAGACAATAACTGAGACAACAACACGTTGTTTTTGTTGTTAACTTTTTTTAAATGTGTTGTTACCAATGTTGTCTTGTTTATTATTGTTATTTTTAAGACACTGACATTTATCAAGGTAGCGTAGTGACACACTTAGGGTGCGGTGAGATTTTTAACGAGATTTTTATTGCAAATTGTCTCCTAATTTTGACAGTGAAAGAATTTTGAAAATCGGTTAATATTTGGTAAAGTTATGAGGTATACAAAAAATGGTGCCATTTTTGGTCCACCCTGTGAACATAAACTAAACGTGATTTTTTGTTGATGCAAGTGGTCTACGTTGGAGTATCGAAATCGTAACTTTAAGGTTGCGGTTCAAATCTCATCGCGGATCATTTGATCAAGCAAGTTGCTAACCTGCTGAGTGTAGACATGTGCTCAAGTCAAGTCACTCAACTTCCTACCCTCAGCGGCATGGGAAATAAACAGTGGCTTACGGTCTACGGGGTGAATGCCTATGCGGGTGATTGTAACTGGCGGTGGTATGTCTGCTAGCTGCAAACAGCGGGTACAATATTGTTCGCTGATGCGGGCACTGGATGGCTGCATAATGTGTCACGGTATCATTAGCTCATGCCAATCAGCTGCCACTTCAAGATCGCATAGTTGCTTTTGGTCACGATTCCTGCGATATATCAAAAACGTAGTATATCAAATACCAGACTTTACCTTTGCAAGTTGACCCCCGGAAGTCGAATGGTCACGTGACTGATGACGTCACGTGACCCCAAAAGGCCAAGGTCGTGACTCCATTACCTTTGAGGCGCTATATCTCCGTAACTGTGCCATATAGCCGCATGCGTTGCGGTATAACAAGACAAATGGCAACTAGCGTCATCGACCGTTATTGGAATTTTTTTCCTTTCAGTTCCTAAAATCGGGCAATATTTTATAAACTTCGGGGAGAAAATTTTCATTAACGATCTCGATGCCAGTCGCTATTAGTATAATATTAAACGGGTCTCAATTAGATGCCGGGTCTCTAATACAAACCGAAAGGAACGAAAGAGCTTTAAGAAAAGAATACCAAAAAAATGATGCTCGCGAGGAGTACATTAGATTGGTCACAATCTAATACTATTTCTTGTGAATATCGTTAAAATTACGACCTTTTCCACTATACGTAAACTGTGTATTATGTGTTTGTGCAGAACAACTGTAGCTGAATTCACTGTCAATTTGCTGGCACGGTGTTGTTCTAGTCGTCGGTAGGTAGGTCTTTGATGCCGGGTTGATGGAAGAATGTCTCCAGCATGGCGCTGACGGCGATGGCCTTCCAGTTCAAGCGTCTTATCCGGGTCATCGTAACTATTCTGCTTATCAGCGCTTTGTTGTCCACCTACCTGCTCGACCGGTCAGCCACGCTTACCGATGACGTCACACGACCACGTGACCGGTCGATCGACGCCGTCGAGCGGCACTGTTTCCTGTTCGACCTGGGTGGTCGCATGTTCGACCAGGGAGGTCGTGGCGCCGAGGTATGTCGTATAGTTGCTATATAATCGTTTATGTATATGTGGTTGTATTTTTAGCCGACCGTTAGGTCGAGCCATACATGTAAGTACGTTATGTCCTCTGTTTGTAGTCTAATTTGATCGCGCCATGGGAAAATGTCATTCAAGTACAGCAGTTGCAAGTGAAGTGCCGCAACTTCTTAGTTTTTTACACAGGCGTCAAAATGTCTGTATTGTCCAAATTTTACACGTGCAAACAGGGCCGAATCATGGTCCTTTGGGCCCTGAGGCTTCAAAGCGACTGCTGGCCTTTTGTACATGTATTGCAATATTTAATTATTTACAGCTGTCAAATTAACGCGTTAACTTAACGCGTTAAAGAATTAACGCACGTCAAAAATTAGACCTAACGCACATACGCACAGTGCACATTTACCACATTTTGTAAAGCAGAAGTTTCATTCCATTAAACAGCGGTTACGATCGACGGGTCAAATAATATTTAAATAGGCTATTTAAAAATAGCTTTGTTGCCGTTTCATCACTACTAGTCACGATCCTGCGACACAACCACGAGTTTTGCTATTTTTTGCTTAAACTATAAAGGCAAACAAAGGCAGCGGAACAAATTGAAAAGTGGAGGTACAAATAATCTGCGAGCGAAGCGAGCAGAAAACAATTTGAACTGTGTACGCAGATTGGCAAAAGTTTTAGTCTATAAAAGACCGCAAATTTTCTCCCCAAGTACGTTCAGAATCCATTATAACACACATTGTCGGGGCCCTGAAGCTTCAGCCTTATTAGCCTCATGAATGATCCGGCCCTGCGTGCAAATGTCTTTGAAAATTACATCCTGAAACCTTCAAAAAAAACGTTTCGCGCTGCAGCGGCGTCATGTGTTAAAAAAGGTTTGAGGCAGAAAGTTGCAGTTTTCGACAGGCAGCTGCAAATTTTCGTCAGTGACGG
>Ga0209671_1007480_pt1 | contig 11342 bp, 11 predicted proteins | sample WorMetHERISLAND2_2_FD_187401 | JGI IMG/M metagenome (GOLD analysis project Ga0209671, IMG submission 187401) | Marine gutless worms symbiont microbial communities from Max Planck institute for Marine Microbiology, Germany - Olavius geniculatus... | ecosystem: Host-associated > Annelida >...
GCTAAAAATAATTGACGCTAGCACCATTCAGAACACGACAAGTTGTGAGATGCCAGATCGGCGTAGGACGGGCCAGCTCACCAGCACAGAACAAACCCACGAGATAGAGTTCGAATACTGAAAGATCATAGCGTTCGAAAGAAGAGAAAACCAATGGTGCTTACAATCTCCGGTACGTTTAAAATACAAAAAAACACAGACTAATCACGTGCGCAAGTAATTTGTTTAAAACTAAAAAACACACAAGCAAACGCAGGAAAACGAAAAATTACTGTAAAAACAAACGCCAAACACACGCTATAAAAGTTCTTAAATGTATATGTCTATACCTTTTGCAGTAGTTCGTGAAATCCGTCTGGGGCGGAGTCTCTCACTTTGTTAATGCGTTCCTGCGTATTCATCGTCATGCACATACATCACTGGCCGAAATATGCCACAACAGAATTCAATCAGTTACAAACGATTTTATCGGAACTTTTAGAAACCTATGAGAAAAACACAGAGCCTAATGCTCACTGGCTGACCGGTCGCATATAGTAGCCTAAATAAACTAGTAAGTAAAATAAGAAAGCAAAATGTGAATGTATATAGCGCATATCGTTAAATTAACCGCTAACTACACTGTGTCCCAAAAACATCCCGGACATTTTCGATTGTCACTTGAAAACCAATTACCAGATTTTGATAATTTTGGTACTACTATTCCCGACACAACTTGCCATCAAATGATCATTCAGTTTCCCATCTTACTCGCTGTCCGCTTTTGCACTACCTATAGGGAAAGCAGATTAAGCGAAACATATCTTGAAATAAATAGAAAACCTGGAAAAACATCTCTGACATTATCGACTGTAACTCGAAGAAATATTTGCAGATTTTAATACATTTTGGCAAAAACACTTCTGATACAACTGGCTATACCATTGTTTAAGTTTCCACCGCACCGAACGTCTGCCTTTGCATACCTGGGGAAAGCAGACCAAGCATAATACGTGTTGAAATAAATGAAAGAATGTCAATAAATTTCATCTATCCAAATCTGTGGGCCCAACAGCTAGTCTATTACAAAATTTGACGGTCATGCAGCAAAGTCTCTACCAGATAACGTTCAGAAATGTTTATAAATTCAAAAAGCGACTGGTAAAGCCTGGATTCGTATAACGCAGAACATTATCGATACTGCTGTCAATGAACAGAGAAAGCATCTCCATGCTTATGTTCACATAATGGGCCAGCATTTCAAGCAATTTTGCTGTATGTAGTTGAAAAATAGACAACTAGATAAAATGTCTGCTAAAAATAACAGAAATGTGAACAAAATGTGTTTTTACGTGTTACGTTGATTGAGTAATCATACCACATTGGATAAAAAGTAATATTTCGTTGGTTCTGTTTTCCCAAGGTAGTGCAGAAACAGCCATTAAATGAAGTGGAAAAATAAATAATCATTTGATGGCCAGTTGTGTGGTGAATATTTTATCAAAAATTATTAAAATTTGAAATTATTTTTTTAAAGTTACAATCAAAAATGTCGGGGATGTTTTTGGGACACAGTGTATACGTATAATTATACCATATTATGTAAATAAAATGGGCATGCACAAAGAACAGTAATGGAAGAAACAATGACAACAAAAAACGCACGTGTAACTGCATTAGATTACAATTCAGTAGCAAATTAATTATAATATATAAGGGATTACAGCTTATATAAATTGCAGTTGGCTGAGTTGGCTATGCTTAAACATTGATTGATCTGATAATTTTTGTTTACAAGTATTTGGTCACAAATTAGAAGATATGTCTATCTCTATCTTTTCTGCAAAGATTAACAGTTACATCACTGAGATTAATTAGCGATGTACTATCGAGCTGACTTTCTTTGAATCTGAATATTAGTATAATCTTCGTCTAAAGTGTGAATTTACCTGTTTTTCGGTTGGCGATTCACTTTCCGCCATAGCGGGTTCCGCTTGCCCATCGCCGGCTCTTTTGATGTGCTGCGCCTTGATCTTGTCTCCGTAGCACGGGGCATATACCTTCTGGTCGAAGCACGGTGGGCGATTGGTCGGCGCGGCCATGGCGTCCAACTACTTCAATATTGGTAGAACTACTGCTGCCGAAGTATTTCTTGTTGATGTTCCGCTGATGCAAACGGCAACTGCTGTCACTGGACGATGTTCTGAAACATCGTGAAGTCCACAAGATTGCGTCTAACAGCAGTGGCGTCGTAGCTGGTTGCGAGGGGTAGAAGGAATTGTTCCTTTTTCCTAAATTTTGTGTGGTCGAAAAATTGACGTAAAATCTTCTTCTTGTCGAAAAGGCTTTGTTCAAAAATGCAAAATTGGGGTTGAAAACCCCATTAAGAAACTTAGGGGCTACACTAAAATTGCGAGCACTCATAATGTCGATTCAAAACGTCAAAAATCAGGTTAAGGCTAAAGTTGCACAATACAGTGTAAAACTAGACGGACCGCCGCATAATATGTCGGCACTAGGCCGGCATGTTTTTTTTCTAGATGATACATTTTGTCGCTTTTATCTGTTTTATAGTGTGTATAAGCCTACTTTGGATTTTCTGACGGGGATTCGGTTCAAACTTCAAACTTTTAACTATCTCTTTTCCCGTTATTTGTTTGTTTTCATATCCTTATATTCCAATTTCTTTGTGTGTCGTTCCCAACCGTGGTCCATTTAGTGATTTGGCTACAACGGAGTGGCGTTAACATAACAGAGTACGTAATGACCCTTCAAGGTTATCCGAGGTCAATAATTTTTGTGTTGTGTGAAAGGGCTTATGCAACTTTATATTAGTCATTAATAGCAACTTTGGCCCTATCTTTCACCGTTTCTGAGATACGATCTACTGTTTAGCCACAATGGCGCGTACTGACCTTCAAAATTTTTAATTATCTGAAAAAGCTTATGCGACTTCCTTTTAGTCATTTGCAGCAACTTGGACCCTATCTCACCATTTCTGAGATACGGCCAGTTTTCAGTTAAAAACGCACATTTTTTCTACTTTTTCCATTTAACCCCAAATTTGAAAATGTTCCCTTGTACTGCATCGCCCAAATTTAGCATGCAAAGAGCTTGACACATGTCTAATTATTCGTGCAAAAGGTTTTTCCTTAAGATCTACCGCTTGGCCACATTATATCCGTTGCAAACAAACAGACAGACGACAGACTGACACCTCGTAGCAAAAGGCCAGACTTTTAAGCTTGCAGCTTAACGGCCAGTCCAAAAATTTAACATTACGCAACATTATGAAGAAATATTTTAGAAAGCATCAGCAATCACATTATTAACTTAAGATGTTCAGAATCAGAATTTTCGACGTCTGTTTTATCTTGGCATATGGTTGATTTTGCCATTGGTGTACATTGTAATTCGTTACTATTTACGATTGATGGCACAAAATGGTGCCTCATACTTGCTGATGCGCGGTTACGAAACTGTACTTATAATAACATCAAGAAGTCAGCATTACCTTGATGTTGATGTAAACCTTACGCGCCTCTCACATGCTGTTGTTGTTATTAAATTCTGAACGGTTTCAGCGCTTGGTTGCGATGGTAACGGTGTCTGCCTGTTTACTCACATCAAGTGATGCGGAGTTGCAGTGTGACGTCATCATCGCTGCTTAGCGATGCCAACGCATCCCATCTCAGAAATAGGCCGCGAAGACTTGTCCACATTTCACAGGCCAATCAGATTTAATACTTGGTGTTTCTGTCCACTCGTACTTGTGCTTGAGGTGTAAGTACTTGTACTTAATAATGGTGGCGTGGCGTATCCTTAACGCGTTTCGTCCGATCAACGAAGTTACTCTACGCCGGACCGGGTTAGTAGTTGGATGGGTGACTGCCTGCAGGCACCATCTCGCCTAGGTCAACTCAGCCTTTCATTTTTCCGGGGTAGGTAAATCAAGCACCGGCCTAAATATCTGGCTGGGGTTAAATCGGGGCGCGTTTACCTGTGTCGGGTGGCAGGTAACACTGTGTGATCCCATACGGCAGGTGACGCTCCGTAGCTCTGTGATGGGCTAATTTTTATAAAGAGCTATAACACCGTTTCTTTTTTACCTTTTACTTGTGCCTTTAATATTGTGCTTGCTACATCTTAATATGAATTGGGATGAGCCCTATGTAGGCTTGGTGCAAAGACAGACCCACTCGTCAAAAGCGACCTACATATAACATATTACACTGTTAATAGTCAAATATAATTATTACCTCCGCCAAGGAGGTAATGTTTTTGCCGGTTTTGTTTGTTTGTGGCGTCATTTCAGTCATTCCGCATCCTTTTACGTACTCTGCCTTTCTCTCCTCTCCTTTCCCCTCTTTTCTTTCCCCTTCCCTCCCGGACCCTTCTCTCTCCTACTTTTCTTTTCTCTCTGCCCTCTTTACCACCTTCCCTTCCTTTTTCTTTTTCCCCTTTTCTCCTGAAGTAGCCCCCTTAAATCCAGCTAGGGGTCTGGGGAGCGCTGTAAGCTCCCCTAACGGTGTCTGGGGCGAAGTCCTAGCCAAAATCAAATTTGGTACATTTTAGTCTTTAAATGTGACATCTGGTGGCAACAATTTGATAGATTTTTCTGAGAATCAATTAACCAAATTTCGTGCAGTTTACACCGTAAAAGTCGATCGGGGACCAAAAGTTTGTCGTCAGTCGTTTATGCAGGACTCAGTCAAGGAAAATTTAAAATCACAAATCCTTAAGGGGTCCGTAGACCCACAACCCCACTTCCCACCCCAAAATGACGTCCCTGAAACAACAACCACGGGAAAAAAGTCTTGCGGGCCTGCAAAGTTGCAAAACGACGATAAAACAAAATCGCGTGCATCTTGGTTTGTTTGTCTTTCTTGTTCAGCTTCGTATTTATCGCACATGTCGGCAGCGCTAAAGTTAACGATTCTCGCACTCATGGCGCGCTGTAACAGCACAGTCTGTCCGTTCAATCGGAAAGCTGAAAGTGACATAGTTTCAGTTTCTCGATGGACCTGGTAATAGGGCGCCAGCGTCACTTTAGTGTAAATATCGGGATATTACCGGCGTATTCGACGATTATGCATGTAAATCTGTACTGGCAATTATTAATAGCGGGGAGCCGATCAATGAGTAGGTTTATATGCGTTTATATAGACAATTATATGACACTCAAAGTACGGACATGGTACTTTTTATGCCAAATCGTGTGCTATTCTTCGGTTTATAAATACGAGCGTGCATCTGTAATGAGAATAATTGCAGTCAGTCAGCAGGGCGGCAGACTGACTCACAAACCGATGCACGGCCGTCGGCAGCTGCAGCACTCCCAATCCCACCGATCGATTGCTTCGCCACTGAGTGCGCGTGCTGCATCATGGCTGCATGCGCGCCTGCCTTGCCGTGGTATTTACGGCTTTCCCTCAACACGCGTGCGCGCACTACGGCGTTTTCTCTGCCGCTAAGCAATAGCGTGCTGCAGGCTTACCATCGCTTTCGCTTCAGCTGACTAAAGGCAACAGCAACCGTACCAGTTTTCTAGTTTCTACGTGGTTCTGTATAGCTGCATGAGCATCGCAGATAGCGCACATTCTGCAGGCAGACCAGCGTATTGTACGTGGTATTGTAACGTTATTATCTGCACTATTGCTGCTGCGTCGTCTGTAGTAAGTTCGCAGGTTTCTCTATGCTGAAACTGGTGCCTGATATTATCGAAGTTCGCAAATAAGCGGGTGAGTTTTTTTTGTCTTATATTTGCTACAAGCTGTCTTTGTAATGTACTAAATGTAGCTCGAGGAGTGGGGAATGGGATAGTCATTCCCGCGAGCAGGGGTTTCTTAATTAAGACGAGGTGAGCTCACCCAGTAGGGTTTTAGGTTCCTAATGACCGAGGACGATTTTCGCTTTCACACAGAAATTGCTTCTCTGAGCAGACGAAAGACAAAAAAATCAGCTGTCGTTAGGGTGGGCTTACCGCACCACCCATGTCCGAAGGCAATCGTCCGACTTCCGGTCGCGGACAGAAAGCGATTTTCCAAAAGCGACTACAGTTCCATACACTCTATGTTAACGTTGCTATCGAACGCTACAATCAATGCAAGGATACGATAATTCGACGCACGTAAATGATGGATGCAAGCTAATGGCGTAGCCAGAAATTTCAATTGGGAGGGGCCTCCTCTCCTCCCCTTTCCGCTTTCGTTCCTCTTCTTTCTTTCCCTCCCTTGTTTACACTTTTTCTCCCTTTTCCTGTCCTTCCTTCTTTTCATCCCCTCTCTTACCTTAGAAGCAGGACCCCCTGAAATCCAGTTAGAAGGTCTGGGGAAACGCTGTGAGCTCCCCTATCGTGGTCTGGGACGGAGCCCCAGCTGAGATCGAATTTGGTGTATTTTAGCTTCAAAAGATGAGCTCTCGTGGCAACAATTTTAATTATTTTTTACCGAGAAGGAACAGACCAACTTGGCAAATTTACTGCAGCTCAGACGTATGCTTATGTTTTGTCTGGGAATTGGGAGCTGGGCCTCCTCCCCCTCTTGTCTACGCCACTGATGCAGGCAAAAACTTTGCGTTAAAAACTGCGGCCAAACCGTTGGAGATAACGACATTGTTGCTATTGACAGCTTATAAAACTCGTCATCGCCCTGTCCAACGGTAGCATCTACGACCCCCCTACGACGTACCGTTTAGCCACAATACATATATTACAGACGATAGACAACAGGCAGACATACAGATACAATAATTGTGCCAAGGTGCTAAAGGTACGGTCGGCTAAAACGTAATTAATTATTTTATTTGCAAGCCGGTACGCGACGTGGCTCACGACTGCTGGCTCACGACTGCTAGCGATGGCGGTCCTGTGGACAGACAAACGTGAATTAGACGCGCTTGCATGCAGACACGTTGTGCGATAATAAAGGTCGCTCATAGCTTGCATTGTCGCAAGCCAATAAAGTTACACCTACCTGTCAAGAACACAAATTAGCCTACCGTACGTCATTCGCATGATGGGATTAAGTGGACGTTTGCAGGAAAAAAATATACAACATGCGAAATGCCCATATCGAGTTGCGAAAATTTTGACCGTCAAAGGCAACTCGCGTGAGTATGCGATGAATGGCAAATACGCGACCTTGCACTTGATTCCTGAGCCAATCCCATCATTGCTGTATGAAACATAGCAGACCATTCATTAACGGTTAGTGTAGTGCTCTATAGCATTATTACATGGGCTAACGTTATGAGGCTGCCGAACTGTACGAAACGTACGTCGGCAAATATGCTTCGGTGAACTGTTGAAAAAAAAGAAAGGATTGGCGCCACATCACACGTGCATTAGAAGTTATCCAGTGATGGGTGATAAAATGTATTTCTTGAAAAAGAAATATTGTCATGTAATGTCATGCTATGCTCTTGCAAAAAAAAATGTGATGGGCCTCAGTGCAACGTCCTCTGGATCATCAGGCCTAGTTACAGTTTGCGCTATATACAAATTATGTCATGTTTGTAAAAAAAAATTAGGCTACGTGTGTGTGCTAATTCACGCTGAATTCTGTTTTATTGTAGCTTAATCGAGTGCTTGCAGTGTTGCTTTTAAAGATAATTAAACGTTAAGTATTGATTGCTTTATTTGGCCGCTCCTCAGTTAGGCGTCAATGCTGTTTATACCGGTAGCTTTCATTCTCTAAGCGGCCTATACAGCTAACCGCAGAAATGGGTAAGCAGTCAATTTAACCATTCTCAGTAGGCCTACGTCATGTAACCGCAAAGCGCTAAGTGAAAACCACTGCTGTATATCTAATAAAACGGCCCCAGCAAGTAAGGAATCACAGACCGCCAGTCGGCAGGTTTCGTACTTGCCTGCAGCAGCGTCGAATTAATCACCAATATTATACGCTTAGTTTGAATGTGCACTATTGTCACATAAACCTCTGAAATACGCTAACCCTAACTCCGGTTTTAACCTTAACCCTAAACCCTATAGGCCTACCATAATATTAACGCTAGTTCTGGTTACTGCGCAAACACAATCACGCCGAGCGACATTGGTGTCGCCGCCCAGCGAGTGCGATTGAGTTTTTCGTTTTCATTCATGGCCGGAAAAATAACCTATAGGCTATTTTTACGGCTTCCGGACAAATAGTCACCGCGGTGATGAAAACCGAAACCTTATTAAAATATTAAACGTCGGATGATTCAAAGCATAGTTTTCAACTCGTTTTTACCAGCAGCTTCGCAATTTTCGTTAAGGGTCTTGCCGTGCTTTATTTGCTTACGTGTCGCCTTAAATTTGATTTCAATCGGCCTATGTCGTTAGGTAGCCTAAAATCTGCGCCGCTGAAATTAATAACCATGATAGTCTACGGTGAATTTCTTTCACGCTGTGGTCGCTGGCCGCACACGATGACTGCGAAAATTTCCGACGTAATTGTCGACGAAAAAAAATGTAACTCGTGATTTAGGGCCTATCGCTTATTAGATTAATAGCGGATGACTTATATGGAAATTACTACATGCAGACGGCTGCTTACGCCAGCATTCAACGCGTGGAGCGATTATGCGCGACCACCTGCAGTGCAGCCGTAGCAGCGACTGGCAACTACAGCGTGTCCACTACAGCAGTCGACAGATGACACAATACGACGAAACAACAACACGCTTCGACATGGGCATACCAGGTTTGGCACGAATTATTTACTTATTATAAACGCTCTGTGTAGCAAGCGTTACAATTTAAAAACAGTACAACCTACGAGACATAAAACAGGCTACAAACTAATTACTGAAGCGTACGCGATTTTACGAGATGCCGACAGCTGTAGGCCTACCACAAACTTTTCAAGTTTACAAGTTGATTTAAGATTCGACTTAAAGACTTTCTAGCAAAGGTATGAGTGCATGCAAAATCTTCCGTAATTGTAGCATGATAATATCTGGTAAACTGTTCCACGCAGTAGCCGTTCGATTAATAGAGAAAGTTCTTTTACTCGATTATGACGCACGTGTCTAAGTGTATAGTCTCGTTCTGCATAATGCTAAACTGCTATGATACGTTGTCAACTTGCTATGCTGAGTACACCAGCATTTGTAAGAGATTGGCTCGCGACTTGTAGCGTTAGGCCTACGTTGTTTCTGGTTGGTTCATAAATTTTAAAGTTAATTATCGTATCGATTTGCACTAAATAATTTACGGCACTAAAAAGCTGGCCTCTTCAGCATATCGTTACCATAATTACATCTTGTATTTCACTGGAGTGCTAAAATGCTGCAAACGAACAACGAGCCCACTGGTCATTGGTTGACGCTGGTGACGCCTACATAAGCGTAGTTACCGACGCCGTTAGACTGTGTCTACTGTAATACATTACTGTTTGCCCATTGGTCAGTTCGTCAAAAACTAAACCATGTCAGTTCAGTTTAGCCCAGTTCAGTTACTTCGCTCTGTACGCGCAGATGACTAAGTTACGCTGCGGATGATGCATTTTAACCAAAATTTAGGGTGTTTCTAATTTTTTATAGGACTAGGTAGTTGATGTTGGGGCTTTGAAGAACGAAGATTCGAAGTTATAATTGTTGGCATACTAGTTGAGTTGTTTTCCCAAGAAACCAAATACATATAACCACGATACAGCAACGTTGCAAACGGACAGGCGGTCAGGTGGTCGGATAGCATGCGATGACAATGACTTTGTCGCAAAGTCGGCGTGACGGAGTTTGGGCTTAAGCAGGCACACCGCGCGATGCAGTAGCCTCGTGCCCGTCGTCTGGCAATGTAAGCCGATGTCGGATGTCGGGCGCTGAGGGCTGAAGAAACGGAGATGTGCCTCGGAAAGGAACTTTACATTTTATGTACATTAATGTTGATTTTTGTAATCTTGCCGTTCTGCGTTGTATATAGACTTGCTGAAAGAGCTGCATACCGAAGACGTAAAACAAGGTCAGAACAACATCGAGAAGATAAACAACAAAGTCAACGAAGAACAACGAACATCATGGTATGTGCCTTACAAATGACCTTTCGTTCTCGAAATACTACACTCCTACACGCGATGTGATTGTGGCATAAAGTAAATATTAAACTTGAAATGTTGAAAAGATCAGGTAGGCCCTAGATAAACAAAGTAGCCAAAGTGAAAATTTACCAGAAAGTGAAAGAAAAGTAAGCGAAGTAAGAAAGCATACAGCCCGAGGGTACAGTGAAGGCCTACACTAAACCTGTGAACCGATTCATATGTACACTGTGTCTCAAAAAACATCTTCGACATTTTCGACTGTAACTTGAAAACGAATTATCAAACTTTTATAATTTTTGGCATGAATATTTCTGACAAAACTTACCATCAAATTATTGTTCAGTTTTCCACCTCACCCAATGTATACTTCTGCACTAGCTAGGGAAATCACATCAAGCACAATATGTGTTAAAATAAACAGAAAACCTGAAAAAAACATCTCCGACATTATCAGTCGTAACTTGAACAAAAACCAGCAGATTTTAATAACTTTTGGTATAAATATTTTTGATACAACTGGCTATTTAATGAGTGTTTTAGTTTCCACCTCAACCAGCATCTGCTTTGCACTACCTGGGGAAAGCAGACTAAGCATAATACGTGTTAAAATGAATGACAAAACGTCAATAAATTTTATCTATCCTAATCTGTGGGCTCCAACAGCCGGTCTGTTACAAGATTTGACTGCCATGCAGCAGTGTGTCTACCAGATGAAGTTCAGGAATATTTGTGAAGTCAATGAAACGACTGGTACAGCTTGGATTGGTCTTGAGCAGAACATTATCGATACTGCTGTCAATGAATGGTAAAAGCATCTCCTTGCTCGTGTTTGCATAGTGGACTAACACTTTAAGCAATTTTACTGCAGGCAGTTGAAAAATAGACAACTGGATGAAATGTTAGCCAAAGTGCCAAAAATGTAAACAAAGTGTGTTTTTATGCATTATGTTAATTAAGCAATCATATCGCATTTGGTAAAAAGTGATATTTCGCTGGTTGTGTTTTCCCAGGTAGTGCAGAAACAAACGTTAGATGAGGTGGGAAACTAAATAATCATTTGATGGCAAGTTGTATCAGAAATATTTCTACCCAAAATTGTCAAAATTTGATAAGTGGTTTTTAAGTTATAGTCGAAAATGTCGGGGATGTTTTTTTGAGACACAGTGTAGATATTAGATTAGAGCAGTGAAGAACAAAAATACCATAAGCTAAATTTTAAAATGTGGTGTATCTATACTTAAATGCAGTCAGCGTTTGCGTTTTAAACGAATTATTATCTCTGTTTGTGAGATCTGGGCCGATTGTAAAAACCCGACATTATTTTCTGTCACGTATTTTAAT
>Ga0209671_1007481_pt1 | contig 11342 bp, 7 predicted proteins | sample WorMetHERISLAND2_2_FD_187401 | JGI IMG/M metagenome (GOLD analysis project Ga0209671, IMG submission 187401) | Marine gutless worms symbiont microbial communities from Max Planck institute for Marine Microbiology, Germany - Olavius geniculatus... | ecosystem: Host-associated > Annelida >...
GGATTCAAGGGGGCAGGCGGGAAGCAAGGGGCGGCCGCCTCCCCCTATTGACTGGAAGCATCTCAAAAATGGTGAAAATTTTGCACAAAAATGCACCATTTTGGCTTAAAATTTCAAAAATTATTCTAGGGAAAGGGCAAAACCTCTTCTCCATACCTCACTTCTACCCGCCCGCTCCCCCTATTTTCAAGTTTTGGATCCGCCGCTGGTGCCATGCTGTCCAGTTCCGCGATGTCAGTCCCCACAAATTCGATGGTCTCGCGATGTCAGGTCTCGCGATTTCAGTCGCCCCATTTATCAAATTACTCTGGTTTTTGTTTGCTAGATTACGGCACTGTAATGTAATGTAACGGACATCTTTGTGCAGCTGTGCTATGCGAATGCTTCAACTTATGGATGAATGTAAAAGATTGAAAGTTGAAAGCCTATTTCAGCGCTACGAAGGGTCACCTGCCGTATCGGATCAAACAGCGTTACCTGCCACCCGTCACAGGTGAATGCGCCCCGACTTAACTCCAGCCAGATAGACCGGTACTCGATTTACCTACCCAGGAGGGATGAAAGCCTGAGTTAACCTAGGCGGCCAGTAAACAAAGACGGTTTACCTGCCCGCAGGCAGTCACACATCCAAGTACTACCGTAGAGCAACTTCGTTGATCGGACAGAACGCGTTACCGCTTCGCCACGCCACCGAGTATCAGATATAACAACTGACCGATTTATTCCTACTTCCTTATTGAAAAAGTCACATATTGTCAGTTTTAATATGGACGGTTATTATAGCACTCCCGGCACCCAGCTGTCCAGTACTATACTGCCTGTTAGGGCTTACATGTCACTTGTTCTTTTTGAACAATTCAAACGGAGAAATTCGTCGGTTTGTCATTGCGCGCAGCAAAGCAGCGGCCATGGGTTGCTATACATCAACAGTGCTTGCTACTCACTAAACTTTGACAACGATATACTAAGAGGACGGACGGACGGACGGGCGGACATAAGGCAGATGACATATGAACTGATGTTGCTGCGACGACAACGTCGACAGATGTCCAGCCGTGGATTAACGATAATCCGCTCGTGTGTCAACTGACTAACGCTGTCATCACGCCGCTGTCGCACGCAACAGAATTTACTGCCGCAGTTCCTCCGAGATGCAGTAGATTTCAAGCTGGTGAGATTGCCACAGTTTGTGTACAGTAGGCTTTCCAGTGATTTGACACTGTTAGCAGGGCCGTATTTTAACCCGACCCGACCCTCTTCGGTAAAAATGTGGGGCCTTGCATAAGTTTTTTTCGACATTTATGTACAACAACTTACTACGAATTTACCGTTACAACTGTGTGCAGTTTTGCTGCTGTAAGTTGATTTGAGATACAGATTTCTGAACTCTAAAAGTCTGATATAGGCCAGCAAAATGTGGTGCTGCACGTGACCACGTAAACTTTTGAATGTCGCAACTCGCCATAAAGAAATCCCATGGGCCAGAAAATGTCACGGTGCTGTCCCACATTTTCTGACCCGTGGGGCCCATTTTTATGAAGCCCCTGTTCGGCCGAAAACACTGAACAGTGAACATTCCTCCCTAAATCCGCCTGTGACTGTTGGTTGGCTGACAGAAAAGACTCATGTGATAAAAACCATGCGAAATCGTTCCCCTACAGGAAGAAAGCAGAAGTTTTCGAAATGTCGGCATATATAAAAATTCTAATTTGAAAAAATTATGTATTTTATCATTTATCCAATAGATATGCTTGTCATAAAAAGCCGATTGAATTGTAAAGATTTTTTTTGATTACGGACTTTTACGCTTTTTGTCGCACCGTTGGCAGTACTATTTGAATTCTATTAAAATTATTTCCTTTTTATACTTCCGTATCTTTCATGCAGGAAAGACTACTTTTCCCTATTCTTCACGCCGGGAAGTGCGCTAGGCCACGCTTCCTAAGAAACCTATAAAAGAAAGCTTGCGATGGCCTCTGAGCATATTGGTAGCAGACCTCGACAAGGTCAGTATGTCACTAACCTTGCTATGGGCCTAGGCCGGGGGTTGGCTGAGCATGTCCGGGCAGGTTTAACTGCAGTAATTGTTCCCGCGTTCTTTTGGCCATACCGCCAGCGGTGTTTTGTTTAGTTTTTGATTTGGAATATAACACTGGTTTAATTTGCAGCTTTTCTTCTTATGTTTTAACGTTGGTGCCGATTATAATTTTATTATTATTTCACTCTATTGTGTTTTGTTGTTTCTTAAATAAAATAAATAAATCAATAAAACAGTTCAGTCGCACAGACAATAGCATAGAAGCCGACACAAATGGCCACGGGTTATTCGTCCATCCTGCCGCAGCCGAGTCATGGAGGACGCGACGACGATGCAGGGTGTTCGACGCATAGTCCACCCGGCCCAAGAACCCTGAGAAGACGAGAACTTCATGTTTCACTGCAGCATGCCGACCATGACACGGAGGACGGTGATCAGTCGGAGAGTCAAGCATCAGTGCATCAACACGGAGGAGATCAAGGCGCAGAAGAGGCTGGTGTTGACTTGGAGCGAGGACCGGCTGCCGTCACGTGGCACCTCCGCCAAGGCAATGTTGTTCGCTAGGTGGCAGCACAATCTTCGGTTTTGCAGCGGTTTCCCTTATGCCCCATTGAAAGCAATGGTAACAAAAATTTCAAAGTGATCCAGAATCCAGGATTCCTTCCTTATCACCCCCAAAATTGAACAACTGGTAGCTTGTGCCATTCCCGACATAACCTCAAAATTTTAGAAAGATCCGTTCATAACTTTTTGAGTTATTTTGCTAACAGACAGACAGACAAACAAACAAAGTCTGGCAAAAACATTACCTCCTTGGCGGAGGTAATTAACTCCTGAAAAACTGAAATGTAGGGAGGCTATTAAAAAGACGACAAATCTGGTAGTAGTAGTAGTAACTAATAGTAGCAGTAGTAGTTCTGTTATAGCCTGCGGGCACACAATAGACTCTTTTAATTTTCGTAATCAAAATCACATTAATAAATGAGACGTTTAAGGCGTCGAGTGGGCGTAAAAATTAATCGAAAAGAAAATGTCCTGTACTAAGTCGTTGGGTTTTGAGTTTCTAGCAGGGGCTGAGTTCCGGCCGAAAACGAATTTGGCATACCGGTATTTGCAGCATCTCAAAACACTACTGAATAAAACGAAAATCCGATATGGCCATATTATGATCATTATTATCCGAAAATTTCAGATAATCTCCGGTTATTAAATCATTGTATCAGCTGCGTATACCTGACTATTTGTGAAAACACAGAATTAAAAATATTAAACTTGTAATTGAAAGATTTGGCTCCCCTTCAGCGCCCCTTTAGCACGACTGCTGGCCCGTGTTCTGGCTGAGAAGAGGTCAACATTTTATTAGGTTAATTAGCCGACACTATAGGCTACACACGTGACCCAGCGATGACCTACTTTCGTCGTCAAGACAACCAGGTGAGATATGACGTCGATATTGTTCCGGGATGCCGAACGGATGTTCGAGCAAGTTGATTGGCTGCGAGCCGTCGAGGCGCAGTGACGTCACGCAGCCTCTGAAGCCGTCACGTGACCTCACGTCGCCCGGAAGTGTGTTGTAGGCATGCGCAGGCACGCCGCCGACATATAGGTCATCGCCGGTGTCGAAGTAGAGCGATCTGCGTGACGTCAGAGGGGGTACAGGTAAATCATCCGTCGACGAAAAACCGTCGTCCACCTGTAATTCACATTATTATTGTTTCACATTATTATTATCATCATACGTTGTTTTTTTCTGTTTTTTACCCTAGGTTGTAAAGGTTATCGGGGGATGAAAAAGCAAAAGTTAAAAGCAAAGCTGTAATGTCTATTGGTCTGGCAAATGCATGAAAAATAATCGTGCAAAAGCACTGAGTTGAAGCGCTAAGCAGAAATCCGCTAGAATAAAAACTTAGCCTCTCTATCGTCACCGGAAAGGTTACTGATTCTTTGGCCCAAATTAGTAATACAGTCCAGTGTTGAAACATTGAGGCGCCCAAGATTTTCCACGTATTATAGGCCTACTTATCATTATTATTACCTGCACCGACAAAAAGACTACTTATATACCTGCAGTGTGTACGATTACAACTACTATTTAAAAAGTTTCATCTTACTTTTTACGATTGCCTGCTTACTTATTTCTTTGATACTATATAAGCTGACTATTTTTTTAGACTTTTTACGCGTAACTCGTACTCGTGACTCTGCTAATTTGACAGACATTGTATATGCATTTATTATAATTATGATTTCTTAATTATTATCCAACGTAAGATTAACTCGTCTTCTTGTGTCATACCGAATATCGAAAGTACTAACGCGCGATATAGAACTTCGAGTAAAACTAATTACAACAGGACAGGTACATGTAAACCAGTATAGATTTGCATTTCCAGTATCAATGCCACCTGTCTCTGATTATTATCTGTCCCATTGCTATAGCATAGCATGGGACAGATTATAAAATCACTTGCGTCTGTCTGTCACTCTGTCAGTCTGTCTGTAAACACTCCTACGGCCGCAATTTTGATTCGATTTTGATAAAAATTTTGCACAGTGATTCAGAGAACACAAAGTAAGATCGAGTTTGTTTGGGGTAAAAATCTGACAATTCCTTCTTCTATAAAATTTTTTAAAATTTGCATTACGGCCTATGAGGACTTTAAAGCGGTATAACTCGGTCCCAGTAAAGATAATTGCACACTGTGTTTACCTACCCCCTATTTTCGGGGTTGGGCAATCTAACGGTGTTATTTAAATTTATCCCCTGTCGACCACTGTTGCCATAGCAACTATTCAAAAGTTGCAAAATTTTGTATTACAGCCAATAGAGATTTCAAAGCGGAATAACTCGGTCTACGTAAAAGATAATTGCGCGGTGTTTGCACCTACCTTTTTATTTTCAGACCTGGGCTATTCGACGGTGTCATTTAAATTTTTTCCTTGCCGATCCCCGTTGCCATGGCAACGAATTTCGGGACAAAATTGACTATAACTCGGCTCCCGCAAAAGTTAGTTGTACACTGTTTTCACCTACCCCTATTTTTGGGCCCGGGCTATGCGGGCTATAAAATTCTCCTCTAAAGACCCCTGTTGTCATGGCAACCAATCGTTTTTATTCAAAGACAAAATTGGCTGCACGCTCACAAGATCGTCAAACACTGAAACGCAGATGCTATAGGCTATATAGTGTGGCAATGGGACAGACACCTCGTTCCACAGAACATATTTCTAGTAAAATAAAAAAAATCCGGATTACGAAAGTAATAATCTTTCATAAACTTGCATACAGTAAGCTTGTTTCGCTATGGCGGTTGCAATCTGCAAATTATATTCCGTTTTTTCTACTTTTTCCAAATAGCCTTTACATTTTCTACTACATTTTCTTTCGTTCTTCCCTCCGGAAAAAATAGTCAGCTTATACAATCAACAAACTAAAAACTATATACTCGTATTCACTATACTGACAGGGCTTACACCTCCGCTGAAAATTGTTTTATTCATAAATGTCCTTAGGAATTGCCGTGGTAAATAGAGAATCGTTCAAGACTGTAAAAACTTTTTGCGTTTGGAACATTAACGAATTAAGGTCGTTCGTTAATTAATTTCGTATTATAGACGTACATCTGTATGGTGGTCAACGTGTGTTGCGATTAAACATGTATAAACGAAAACCGTAAAACGAGAAAAATCAGGACTCTGAATGCAAGACAGTGACTGGACCAAGGCTACACCGCCCGGCTTGATGTCCACTCGATGAATATGTGATGACCAGACATACCAGCAACGTGTGCTTACAAGTGTGGAATGCAGAGAGAGAGATGTCATTAAAATTTCACGACCTCGCTTGCAGCGCTGCGCGCTTGTAATTTTGCACGAAACGCGATGTAAATAATTATCACATGTATCATGAGCCCACCCCCACACCATTGCAACACACGCACGCAAACCTTCACGCTTAACTTAGGCCTACAGGCTATTCACCAGCCGGCCGTCGCCAGTTTATTCCTGCTGTGTTTTGTCTTGCAGTTATGATTTTAATGATAAAAGCTAGTCAATAACCGGGGGAAAAATTTAAAAAAGGCAAACGGTTAGAGAGTTGAAAAAACTCATCTCAGGGTTACGGAGCTTCACCTGCCATATGAAATCGTGTGACCTGCCACTCGATACAAGTGAACGCGCCCCATCTTAATCGCAGCTATAGATTCGATTTACGTATACGTACCTTGAAGGGATAGAAGGCTGAGCGATTGGGTACATATACCTAAATGGTTTACCTGTCCGCAAGCAGTCACTCATCCACGTACTAACCGGGCCCAGCGTAGAGCAACTTTGCTCACCGATACGAATGTGTTAACTACTGTACGCTTTACATCAAGTCAGCATGCGTCCACTTAGCGTAAAAAGTAACAACATATTACGCAAAGCGAGCCGATCCTTTAGCCAGATCGAATCTAATACCCCGTTTACATGATCAAGCAAATATCGAGCAATCATCGAGCAAACATCTAGCAAATGCATTCAAAATACACGTGCACGACGTGTGCTCTAATTGCTCGATATTTGCTCAACATTTGGTCCACGTTTGCTTGATGTTTGGTGATCTTTGCTTCGTGTAGGCTATGCTTTATGTATGCTTGATATTTGCTCGATGTTTGTTCGATGTTTGCTTAATGATTGCTTTATCGTGTAAACGGGGTATAAGTCACGACTATTATAATATTACGCATGACTATCGTCAGTTGCAGCTGTAACTGACACAAAAAGTAACTAAAAATCGGAAACGTGAAAGTAAATGAAAATGTTTATTCATCATAAACGACAGAATAAAAAAAAACCATGGACAAAATATAAACGGTTAAAAATTGAAATAGTAGAAGAGAATGCAGTGTGGATGGCTGACCGTGAGTGTATGTCGGTCGACAGTTGGTCGCGAGACGTAAACTGTATGCCAGAGTCCGTCGTTGACCAGTCTCTGACCAGCGTCCGGCAGAACACGTGACCCATCGCCGAGGTCAAACGAGTACTGGACACGCCCTCCCACAAGCTCCACCGCCATGAAGTCGTGGCCCGGAACTCCGCTGACGTCACCGTTGTACAAAATCAGGCCGTCCGGTTGGACGGTCCTCAGCTGTGCATGACGTCACACATCAGCCGACCAGTCAACAACAAAACTCCGGCAATACTATCCTCTTGGGAAATACAGCAATATTAGCAGCCAAGAAGAACCAACCTAATCTCTGAATCATGATCTTGGTCTTGGTCTTACACTCATATGTGGCAATAATTTAGCTGATCTCCGCGTTTACATCATCGATGGCAACTTAGTTCACATAGTGAATAAGCCTATGTGGCTAGTATGTCACTGTAGAAGTACTCGCAAAGCATTCGGTAGGGCCATAAGCGCTAAAGTATGCAGGGATTCTATTTGCAAATGCTATTTTACTATCTGGTGTTCATTTAGTTTAAAAGCTATAATATGCATGTCAGCCTGAAAGTCTGCATACACAGCTACTACATAATACTGTTAACATTTACAACGTAGGCGGCCATGGTTCGATTTACCCGGAGGTTCGAAAGGTTTAACCCCCACTGGATGAGTACTGACTGTGTAATGGCAAAGTTTACCATTACACAGTCAGCAAAGTTCTTCTGACATTGTGTAATGGTGATGTTTAAATTTGTAAATTGTGATTTGTGCTGTTTTATATCTACAACCACGATGTCACCCTTACACTGTATAAAAACTGAACAATTTTTTTACATATACTGCATATAGCTGTCTATCTAAAACCCATCGCGGAAGCCGGTGACCCCCTTACTACTTTTATGACAAATCGAACACTGGATAGGCCTATGCACAACTGAAAAAAATCGTTTAGCTTACAGTCTTTAAGCATGCGCCATCTTTAGGAAAAAGATAAACTCATCGATTGCATAAAGACTAAATGCTCTGAAATTACTTTAATTTTCTGCCCCCAAAAAATCAAAAACGCACACGCTACAAAACTGCGCGCGCCTATGCCGGGCGTCACGCGCAGTGCGGGATCATAACGGGTTTTACGCGGCCCCGAAAATACAGATTATGAACAAAGATGGCCGCCATCGGCTGCTAGATATTCTTTGCGCCATCACGTGTCTCGGATTTGACGCGCTAGCTTCTGCAGCCGTTTCCGATCTCGCGGCGGGCAGGTCTCCCGAGACGAGATCTCGCGCTGATTGATCGGCTCGGAGATTAATAATGTCGTCACGCGATGACTACTTAGTTAATCCGTCTAACGGAGCGATGGACGGCGCACCGATGCACCGGGCAATCGACCGACCGACCGACCGACCACACAAGAACTGAAGTTCGACTTCCTCGCTACAAATCATCAGCTGCTGTGCCTGCGCAGTGCTTAGCGTTCATCATCGCCCGGCCCCCATCACCCATAAGCGAGAGAGAGATACGTATGAGTATCAAAATAGTGGGGAAAAGTGCTATTCAATGCACGACGACCACTGCCTAGAATACGACATATACCATTAAAGAACAAAACTATCAGGAGCGTTACTGCAATGCAGTGGTTATTTTCAACGTAAAATTCGTTCTATATATTTGTTCCTGACAGGAATCGGCTGACTGAAACCGGCGATAGTGGTAAAAATCGTCCGATAGTGGCTAAAAATCACCGCCCTTTTTGGTCATCGTCATAACAGTTACAGCTAAAACACTAGACAAATCATGACATACTCGTTTGTATAAAATACATGTAGATTCATCAACTAATTAATTATTGTTATCATTACCATGAATGCGACGCAGAAAGTTGAGTAGAGACGGAATGTGGTGATGAGGTAAGACGCAGGTGACGTAAAGGTGATCGGATACATCAACTCTGTGCCGACGTCACACGGTAGCTGCTGGGAATTCCCCGCGTCATCAAACAGCCGGCTGCCGTCCATTGTCATCGGGTATTTCACGACGGACGATCTGTGAGAATTTCCCAGCTGATGACGTCAGCGGTGACGCAATCGTTCAGACCCGATCGTCATGCACGCTGTACAAAATGTCACCAAAACGGATAAATTACACTAAGTTGCAAAACGCACACCGCTCTGAAGTGATTTTATTGATGTATGAGAATATTATAGGGCGCATACGAATCCACAGTGTGCAAATATATCGTTGTCAAAAAGCAGAAATCATTTTCAGCGAGTCTCAAAAAATTACAACCGGCTGAGCTAAAAAAAATACGCAACAACGCAACAAGATACATTGTTGTTCAGTAACGACTGTGCGCGATTGTCTGTGCAGAAAATCTCGTGACGGTATTGTGCCGTTTTAGTCGAGCATTTAATTAATTAAGTTTTTATATCATGTATTCGGTAAATAAAGTTGTTTAAGTCAACTGTCCACTTCGTGCAACATAACTCCACATGGCTGGCTGTTCTGGGATGTACAATAGCCGGCCGGGCGGCTACTAATTACTGTATTTTTGTGCTGCCGCTGCGGCGGCTGCATTGAGACCAAACGTCATTCATCTCACTGTCACACTGTCACGCACTGATGACGCTACACTGACGCAGTTACATCCGGTCTATAGATATCAATAAATTGAATTCCGTGGCGCCATACGGTGTAAAATACAGCCGGATATTGCTGGCGACTTTAGGGGACAGTGCTGTCATAGCTCGGAAGCCGGAGATGGGAACAATTTCTCCCTAAGTGTAAGCAAACCTGTCGGAAAAAAATTTCTTACCGCAAGTTGTCGGAAAGTGTTTTGCAAAAGTACAAAATCTTCGGTTATCTTATATTTTGGCGAAATTCGGGGAAGGGCGGCAAAGTTAAAATTTTGAGCATGCATACTGTCTTTTGTCAGAAGTTAAATTTGCTAAGAAAGTTACTGCCATGGGGCTACATTACAAACTACAATGCCGCTAGCCTGCAGTTTGCATGTAGGTTACATCGGCCAAATGTTTTCTTTCTTCATGCTGCAATGTTTTGAAATATCATTTTTCGCGTAACCACGGTTACTTAAAGTGGCAAATAACACAGAACGCCGAAACTAAAAGAAAAAAAACTATTGCCAATATTTTCCATCACACTGTCCTTTTTTGAAAGAGCTAAGTGCAACTTAAAATCATAGATACATTTTTTGGCATTATAGGCGTTGCCAGAAATTGGAGTTGGTAAAGAGCTTTTGAATCCTGAAGGACTGAAAATCGCGGCTGCTGACCGAGAGCGAGAGTAGAGTTTTTGGGAATGTGCAGCGAGCCCCCTCCCACCAGCTAGGGGGTTCGCAGTTTAAATCTCAGTTGGCTTGTTTAGCAACAAACAGCTAGTCTAGTGCCGCCACCGCAAGGACGCATTTGACAAACATTGAAATAGTTGACATCGACAACTGAGTCTGCTGTGTGCGGCATAATGCAGAAAATTATTCGTTGTCAATGAAACAAACGAACTATACACGTGTTACAGTAGTTCGACGCACACTGACTGGCTGGCTGGCTAGACGGTGGAGCGGAAACAATCAGTGATTGTGCTACACGCACGACTAATTTCCCTAATTAACCGAAATCGACTTGTGCCCTAACAAACGAAACGATCTGACGTAATGGGGTGCCGAGTCTATACTGCTACACTTTTGTGTACATCAAACGCACGAAAAACAACTTCATTTTGAAACTGAGTATTATTTTATTTTATTTTATTTGCACTGTAATTGTAGCGACGTACAATAATGAAAGATATTTAGCGGAAATGAACTCAGCTGTAGGCACTTAACGTAAATAAACTAATATACATGTATGTCTGTGGAGGATAACAGGAAAGATTATCAGAATTGCCATTACCATTAAATATGCAGAATTAAAATTGGCAGTTCTTACAATTTTAGGTTTAAGTCTTTTTTGTGTTTCGTGTGTTTCGTAAAGATCAAACTTCCTGTAAAGGTTAAAATTTTGTTCTGTTATTATGTGTATGTGCAATTTTGCCGAGAAAGGTTGTCCCCGAAATGACCTATAGTGTGTCGGGCGGGACGATAAACCTATATACTCACTCACAATTATACATTTCTGTACGACAATAAACGTAATGATCCTAGAAAATAACGTAAAGTCTAAAAACACACCGAAAACACTTGAGCATTCCACACCCCACAGTAACTACAAACTAGAACATGTGTCACGCATAAAACCGGCACAGGTTAAGAAATCGTATACCAAACAAGATAATGTTCATACGAACACGGAGTCTGTCCAATGCATTTCGATAGTTTACAGTATATATCTATAAATATAATCAGCTAGCTGTTTAGATTAATAG
>Ga0209671_1007485_pt1 | contig 11339 bp, 9 predicted proteins | sample WorMetHERISLAND2_2_FD_187401 | JGI IMG/M metagenome (GOLD analysis project Ga0209671, IMG submission 187401) | Marine gutless worms symbiont microbial communities from Max Planck institute for Marine Microbiology, Germany - Olavius geniculatus... | ecosystem: Host-associated > Annelida >...
TGCCTGTGCTTACTTAGGCCACCAGAATTACTGGTGGCCTAAGTAAGCACAGGCAAAAGCCATATAACGCTTACTATCCTAATAACTAAGGTTAACTATGTGTTATAGGATTCTCCAAACACGATCCAATTATTTGCTCCCCCACTCACATTTCACAAGGTCCAATGCCAGCCGAAGTGATTAGGATCACCGATCTGTGATAATAGCCAAGAAGGTTAAAATCACCGATCGGTGGTTTTAACCTTCTTGGTTATTATCACCGATCGGTGATACTAGCCATGTGAACTACGATCACCGACTGTGCGACACCATGATATTTACATGTAGGAGAGAGTTATTGCTTGCAGTTCGTGATGTGACAAAATTAATGAAAACACTGTATTTATCATTTCCACTTATATCCGTTTCTAAAAGTTAGCAAGTAACTTCTCCACCAGTTTAATAGCAATGCCAAACGCAGGTTCTGCAGTGTACGTAAATGTGACAGTAAGCCTACGCTTTTACAGACTGGGTCAGTATACCATCAGTTTTGGCCTCAGAGCCTACTGTTATGCTGAACTCACCATTTCTTTCCCAGCGATGGCCATAACCACCATCAGTACTTTTGTTACCATCCCACGGAGAGTAGAAAACTGAGTCGATCTAGTTGTTTTGGCTTTGTACCATAGACAGTCACCCATTCAAGCTCTAACCGCACCCGCCGTAGAATAACTTCATTGATTTGACTTAATGCATTATCGCTAAGCCATGCCACCAACCAGTCACGTAGGCCGACATTTAACTATGTAGGTTGACAAGACTTAAGGCTTGGGGCCTAAAACTGACGGTCTTATAAATAGTAGGATTATGGATATTAGATAGCTCTTTTCAAACCTAAGTAAATGCCAGGCATTTGTGTAATGTTGATGATAATCTGTATAAATATGATTAAACAAGACCTCGATTTTTGCTAAGTTTTTGTTACCGGTACTTACTTTAATTAACCACAAACAGCAACAACACTATATAGGCTATATATGTGGCAATAAAAGTATGGCCAATCGCTGTTCATTTATTTTTACATATTGGTAATTTTGGCATGGCAAAGTAGCTTAAAAATCGGTAATTTTAGCATAGAAGGTTAGAATCACCGATTGGTGATTCTAACCTTCTTGGTTATTTTTACCGATCGGTGATCGTAACCGGCCCTAATGCCAGCCAGCAGTCTAAATCTACATCAAAGCAAGTGATGCGCACCGAATAGCATGGCAGTGACTGCATGCAATGCTGGAACATTGTTTCCATCCATGGGGGGCATTCTGTGTAATGTATCAGCTAGTTGTGTTTGCACTTTTGTCAGTCTAAACATTGTTCACATGTCTTATGTGGTTTGCTGCTGTAGGCAAACCGTTCTGGCCGTCTTACACTCATTACTGCTTATAAGCAAAGTCTGTGGCAATGGCGGACTTTGATGAGCATGACAAAGACAGGTTTGTGTTAATGTTTTGCCGTAAAAGTGATGATAAAACTGCTAATATGAGCCGGGTCTCATATAGTAGCCGGGTCTCTTAATACAAGCTGGCTGGGGTCGGAGTCTGATGTTTTAGTAGAATGTGGGTCCCTAACGTAAGCCGGGTCTCCAATATAAGTCAGACATTCAAATAGTAGTAGTAGTAGCTGTAGGATGTGTACTAGTAGTTGTAGTCATAGTAGTAATTTAGTAGTTGTATGTGACAGTATAGGGCTTACACTTACTCCAAATTGTATTGTAGTACATATTATCTATAGAAAAAAGTGTATTATTTTGATGTGACGGGTTGACAATGTTTTAATCAAAGCCGGGTTTCAAGTAGAAGCCGGGTCTCTCAATACATTCCAGGGGTCTAAGTCAAATGTTCTAGTAGAAGCTGGAGGTTTCTATTAGCAGTTTTACGGTCTTATGCAATCTCATGTTTTGGTTTGCATCTATCAGCATTTTTTTCACATCGGATTGCTTCCGTGTAAGCAAACCGAAATGCCCATGGATCTTACGCGTAAAAGCTGCTGTCATTCTGGTCTAGACCAGGCCTGTCTAGAGGGTGGGGTAGGTGAGTAAGTTACCCCAGGCTTCATGATGAACAATTCAAAAAATTACTGAAATCGGCCAATGTTTCGTAGAGCTATTGAAAAAATACTAGTGGCATGTTTTTATGGACCAAGGTACATTGAAGATAATACTGTTTTTCAATAGTTCACTTGCCAGCGGCAAAAACAAAGAATATTTAATTGCTGTATTTAAACAATGATTTAAATCATATAAAGAATTTCTGTTAGAACATTTTGCTGAAAACCGCATGACTCTGTGATGTACGGTTGCAAAATTGTGGTGCCATAAACTTTGTGCTGCTTTTTTGCACCACCCTGTAGTAGTAAGTAATCTGCTGAAGCCCATTTCGTTCATGGGATGCAGCAGGCCCCTACCGGTAGGTATATTCGAACAATGTGGAGTGGCTTTGACTGTCATAATGCAATTTACAGTGCATAGCAAGGACTCTTGTGTAAATGAAATATTTCATAAAACAACTAGAATTGCTGTAGAATTGTTATTTTATCATCCAACAGTCAAAAAAATACTATTTTAACGACTTTTCTGTAATTCCAACATCCTGGGATTGGGACACTGCCAATCCCAGTAATCAGGATTGTCGAAAAAGGCCTGGATTCGCTATCATGTGATTGCAGTTAGTAATTGTTGCTTTGTTGGTGTTCTAGCTGGTTCATTGGGATGATGTCTCGGGAAGAGATAAACAGTGTGCTCACTGCCGAGCGTGACAGCGGAGTGTTTCTTGTCCGTGATAGCATGTCAATCAAAGGAGATTTTGTTCTCTCTGTCAAGTGAGCCCTTTCTCTGTATTGTTACTTAAATGCTGTAGATCCCACTTTGATGTTGACCATATCTTTGCCAAATATTAACTGATTTTCAAAATTCTTTCACTGGCAAATTCTGCAGACAATTCACTATAAGCCAATTATCAAATGTCCCACTTGCACATTAACTACATTGCTACGTTACCTTGCAAAATATAAATTGGTCAATATGTGGCAAAGGTATCGACAGTGACAAAGTTATTTTTCAGAGACACAGCGTTGACTCAGCATTACTTATTTTTTTGGTCAGCATTCAGGTGTGCTATGTTCTGTCAAGAAAAAATTCTGCAAGACGTTGTGGTACATTTGCATTTACAAACAAAGGTTGCATGAATTTATTTATACTTTCACACCATATTATGCATCTTGGCTGTTGTTGGCCCAGTTTTGTATCGTAAAGAGTGCACACAATTTGCTCAGAATCTGCAGAAATGATACACGGAATCGGCAAAAGTGTTGGTCAGTATTTCGTCGGGGAACATTTTTGGATTTGAACTTCTTGGATTTTTTAGTCACTTAACAAGTTGTGCCTAGTCATCGTTAATTTTTGGCTTAACGCTTTTTATAGACAAAATTTTGACATAAAATTGACATATCATGCTTCTTTCTACTAATATTATAATGTTGCTCACTTATCACTGTTTGAAAATGGTTTAGTTTTTTTAGCCCATCTTGTGTGTGTGTGATATTCTGTGACTATTGAAACTGGTAGCGCTAAATACCGGAAACTACTGAAAACTCCGACTGTTTTTGCTAAGAGTTAAGATTTACTGGTTAAGTTTCTCGATAGTTTTCAGCTGTTTTTGGTATTTAGTCTTATTTTGGAATATTTTTTTGTGCATGCATAGAGAGGGCAGCAAAGTGAGTCACTACATCATCAACAGCAAGACAGGAGATGGTGGTGTGATGAGGTTCCATATTGGGGACATGGTTTTCCCCAGTCTGCCAGAACTGCTCGCTTTTTACAAGATACATTATCTCGACACCACAGCCCTCGTACGACCGGTACGCTAGCAGTAGTAGTCTATGATGTCATGTCATGGGTTAAGTAGGCAATACAGGAAGTTGGGATTTTTCGACAGACTTGTAACAGACAACTGCACGTTTTCGATAGAGAAGATTATGAATGCTCAGAATTTTTATTCTATTCCTAAATTTTACTAAAATGGGACTTTTAGCCCCAAAATTAGCATTTTTGGACCAAAACATTTATGACAGTAAGATTTTTAGAAAATGCGTGTTGACTTGTGATGCAATTAAATTAATCGTTAAAAAATTGTTTAATTATAATTTATTAGATAGATTACAATTTCAATAAAACTTCGGAATTTTTGCCACCATTAACATTACCAATCTGTGATTTTTTGCACGGGACATGTTGCCAAGATCTGTAGTTTTGTTTTACTGTTAGGTTTCACTTTGTAAGCCCTCTTGATTTGACTAGTAATTGAAACAGATACAAATAGCGTCGTTGTCACTTTTTCGGACTTTTCTTTAGTTTATGAAAAATAGCAACCACCAGTGCTTGAATTCTGCAGTTTGTGTTGTCTTTACAATCGACTACAAACATCGTTGGAAATTAATCAAGAGTTCATTGTTTAAGATTAATTGGTTAGAAATCAGCACCAGGCTTATTTCTGTTTATTAAGTTGAAAAGATAACTTGTTATATTGTAAGCTCACATCGTTGAAGGTTTATGGCACCCCACGTACTATGGACACATGAGAACTTGGCATTTTTTTCAATTATGCGAATATTATCAAGCTGCGAGAAAGGAAGTTTAGCTTTTATTGCAGTTAGTTAATAACGTTGTTATTGTTTTTATGTGGTTGTCATTTGTAGGCCAAGCGATTGAAATTCATCACCAAATACAAATTTGAGGGAAAGGTAATGAAAATGCTTTGATGTTGCTTATTACAGAATTAATTGTAAATTTAAGTGCAACATGTTTTGTGTTTTGTTGGCTTTTAGGCCAGAAATGAGGTCGTCCTAAATTACAGAAAGTCCTGGCCTTGGCTTTTTCACAAAGACTTGGCTTTGGTCTTGATACCTTGGCCTATTGAATCTGCTGAGAACAATGAGTTCATGTTATTTGTATGACATATCTACAGGGTAGGCCAAAAAACGTGCTGCTTTACTTTTGTCTATATCTTTGCCAATTTTTGACCGATTTTCAAAATTCTTTCACTGGCACACTATGCAGACAATTTGCCATAGTGTGATTATTATAGATCCCACCACACCATAAGTGCATCTCTACACTACCTTGTGAAATATCAATGAAATATGGATACATAACGATAATAACAAACAAACATTTTGGTAAAATTGAAAAAAAACACTTCAGACCAACATTCCGATGAATGGTCTGTATGACACTAGACTGTGTGGGTATAACACAGTTTAGTGTCATATGGATCATTCACCGCAATGTTGGTCTGAAGTGTTTTCTTTCATTTACCTAATTTTTTTTGTCATTGTTAGTTTTTGCTTACGTTTATCTTTTACAAGGTAGTGTAGAAATGCATTTATGGTGTGGTGGGATCTATAATAATCACATTATTGCAAATTGTCTGCAGAGTGTGCCAGTGAAAGGATTTTGAAAATCAGTCAATAATTGACGAAGATATGGACAAAAGTAAAGTGGCACGTTTTTTATGGCCCATCGTGTACTTTGCTATGTCACTGCGACTGTTTGCATCAGCGTGCATGCTGAGATCTTTAGTTTGGTTCAAGTTTGGACTTTAGCATTCAGCTTTAAGTTGTACCAAGCAGTGAATTGGCTGAGCAAAAGTCCTAAGTCGAAAAGTGTGATCTAAGTACATATTTAAGACTTACACTCAGAAACTGAAGTCACTCAGAACTTTGTTTCTGCTGGTCGTAGGATGCGGACGATTTGCCATTTGAGAAGGGAGAGATTTTGTCATTGATAAGGAAAGACGAGGAACAATGGTGGACAGCTTGTAACAGCCGTGGTATGAAAGGACTCGTTCCCGTACCATACATTGAACCGGTAAGTACCAGTAGTAGTAGTAGTAGTAAAAGTTAAGCCACACCATCTTGGTAGTGGCACGAGCTAATGATTTAGCAAACAATGGACTTGTGGTTTGCAGCAAGCAGACATACCGCTGCCCCAACCAGCCACGCTAGGCCTTCACACCGTAGCTTGTAAGCTACTATTAATTTTCGATCCCACGGAAGGTAAAAGGCTCAGTTAGTCTGAGCACATAGTAGGTTAGCAGCCTGCTTGCAAATGACCCGTGGTGGTGATGAATGGCATCTTAACAGTCGCTGACTGAAGTACCTTATTTGTGTGCTGTAAGTTGGTGTCTATCTCTGCCTCGATCCACTAAATTCAGTATCTCACTATTTCTCACGTGTGTTGCTACATTACCTTGGGAAATGCAAATATTGATCTGCTTGTAGTCCAGCGGGTACACAGCACTGTGTCCCACCGCAGTTGAAATGTGTTGCTACACTAACTGGTGAAATGCAAATGTTGATCTGTGTTGCTGCACTACCTTGTGATATGTAAATGTTGTTTGCAGTACAGTGAAGATGCAGTACCTATGATGTCTTCTGCTGTCAACGATGTTCCTTTTTCTCCATCCAGCCTTCAACAGCAACAGTTACCTCGGTTTAATGGACAGGTACACTTTAGTCCCTAGCTTGTTGGCTTTTGATCTCTTACTACTGTTGCTAATTACTACTGTTTACGGTATGCCTACTAATATCTAGCATTGGCTTTCTGCATGCAGAAATCTGGCAGAAACAGGTTTCTTCCAAATTAAATGTGAATCGAATCGGTTGTTATGATTCGAATCAAATCTTGCGTTGAATGGCTGTATACACCTCTCAACATTCAACGCATTCGATGATGGTCCAACTGTCGTGATTTGTATTACACCGTGGCCTTATTCAGTTTGTGCACTGCAGTTACAGATTCCTCATTCCAATCCTCAAACACACAAAGCAGTATGATTATTCACAGAGCTAGCGAGTCTGTCTATGTGACGTTAAAGGTCAAGTCCCACCATTTTACGTAACTGTTATGAAGTGCTAATTGGGTTAATCGAATGCTAATTTGTCACTATTCATTAATCTTTTTGTAATACCCTACAAATAAAGTTCAAACTACTCAACTTTTCTTTTTCACAGCTTTGACGTCATCTGCAGGAGGATTGCTAACTAGCTTTATTGCCTTGAGGTCAAATGCAGCTTAATTTACGGCCAAATAGCAGCAAAAAGCCAAATGTTTCGTCAATCGTTAGCTTACTAAAAAACCACAATGATTTAATTTTACAAATCGCGTATCATTAGTAGTAAACAGATCAACGATGATGTAATTTCTGATGTCACATGCGTCGTTACTTGTGCTATGAATCAGACATTATTCTGGGTAAAACTGACGAATTTACTGTGTTTTTCAATGCAAATGTCAGTTTGTCAACAAAGCGTCCTGTGAGTGACGTCATCAGTATTCTGGCACGTTCGGGTGCTTTCGGCTGGCACTACGTATTTTTTCTTCGAAGTACTTCAAAGCGATGTTTTTCTTACAATTGATCAGCGTATTATTAGTTAGTGTTACATTCTACATGTATTTAGCTAATATCGTTTTTTCTTGCGACTTGACCTTTGATGCTTTGAGTCATTTGACTATGACAAGCAATGGGCAATCACAGCTGATTCAGAAAATTTTTGATTGTCTCGTCACTTTTGAATCAGGACGGCCAGTTCGAATTTGAGTCGAATCTCAAAGCTTTACTGGTCCCTAGTTTAAGTACAAAAAACTTGGTTTAAGCCAGCACAGACTGAAAGCTACCATACTCAGATGTGCCCATTGCATGAATATTGCTAGCATCAGTAGATTAGCATGCATAATTGTACCAAATTGTAACATTTTAGAGGCAGAATTTATAACAGAATTGCAGCTCTGTTACAGAGTGACATGCAGATGAATTAGCAGAAAAGCAAAAGAATTGAATATTCACGAATGACGTTAATATTCGTGGTTGATTGTAGAGGAAGTTGCCGTGCCAAGCTCGAGTCATTAAGAATCGTGTCGCGAATGTTTATGACAAATCACAGCTGAGTCTCAAGGTGAGAAGATTCAACTGCTGCTGCTGCTACGCCGATCTTTCCCAGGATGTTGTGGCTTTATCTAGTTGTTTTATTCAGAATTTCTGTTAGTTAAAAATTGATGAAATCTTCCTGTCTGTAAACTGTTTTGACATATTTTATCACTATGTGGTTTGGTTGCTTATTGCAAATATTTAGTGCAAAAGTTATCAAATTGTTAGTGCAGTTTTTTTGTGTAATATGTTCAGTGTTATTATTATTGTTCAGCATAAAACTTTGTAGCCGTGCAAGATTTTTACTGCAGCGATTTCAAGAGATTTTTTGGAAAGGTATTTCGGGGTGTGTGGATTGCCTGAGTAGCAGTAATAAGCGGTCTGCCTAAACATCACAGATCGCCGTAAATCCCGGTTGTTACTTATTTTTGTGACCACAGTCATAGTTAGTGATCTGTCATTACTAAAATAAGCATTTTCTGGCATCTGAGCTGATCCACAGTGTTTGATAAGTAATGGTGCTGTAACTACTACAAATAGTACATGACTTATTGGCATAACGGTGTGGTGCCAGACTTACGATTGATCAACAGTTTGTGGGTTTGACTTCTGATCAGGTCTCCATCATCTAGTTACTGCTCGGATGGCTGACTGTCAGTGTACAGTTAAACCATCTCGGTATGCAGCCAACATCAGGGTCAACCCAGTCTTTCATCCTTTTGGGGTCCTCCTTCTGTTCTCCAGTATACAGCATTATTAGATTATTGACTGTCTAGAGAATAGCAGGGAGGATTATTAGAACTGCCATTACGTTTACATATGCACAGTTATAATAGCTGTGCATATCTTACAATTTCAGGTAGTGCGTCTAGAACAACTACTACTACTAATACAGCTGCTACAACAACAAAAACTACTACTATAGAATCTAGTACTCCCACAACTGCTACTGCAACAAATACTGTGACAACTACAACTAGAACCACTACAACTATAATATACAGCTACGACAAACCCTACTGAGGTGCAGAGAATTTCTATGGGCTGGCAGTTAAGGTGTTAAGAGCTATGCACCACTTTTATCTTTATTTTAGTGTGTGTTTTGTATTAGATGGGGGAGATTGTGCTGGTTACCGCGATGGACCCAAGTGGAACATTTGAGGGCCAATTGGTCACTGGTGAGAGGGGCACTTTTCCATTCACATACATTCAGTTTATTGACGACGCCAACGACGCCCGACACTGAGACACGCCGTGTGATTGGACGATGCATTTGAGACACACCACGTGATTGGACAATGTGCTGTGATGAGCCGTGAGATTGGACGATGCACTGAGACGTGTCATGTGATTGGACAATATGTTTGAGACATGCCGCATGATTGGACGATGTATTGAGATGCGTTATGTGATTGGACAACAAAGTGTGCCACGTGATTGGACAGTGTTTGGCCATCGACTAAGTCATTGTCATAGCTACTTTTTGTACTGCATGCACAGTTTGTGACAAAGCACAGACCGGGGACATCATTTAGGGAGGGCTGGGGAATCTACTGACCCCAATGATTTATGATTCCAATTTTTTCCTTGAGCGAGTCCAGCGTAAACGACTGATGACATCCTCGATTGACCTTTACTGTGTAAACTGCACAATATTTGGTCAGTTGATTCTCAGGAAAATCATTCAAATTGTTGCCACCAGATGTCACATTTTCAGGCTGAAATGCACCAAATTTGATTTTGACTGGGTCTCTCTTTTAGACCCCGCTAGGCGAGCTTACAGCAATCTCCCATGTTCCCTAACTGGATTCAAGGATACCTGCTACTGAGAGGATGGGGCGGAAGAAAGGGGAAAAGGGAAGGGGAGGGTATAATAGAGTAGGGGGAAGAGAATAGGAGGGAAGGGATGGGGAAGAGAACAAGACCCCCAAGGATTTACAGAAATAACACAGGCAGATAGACATCTGTTGAACTGGAATTTAGAGATATTGTTAGAATATCTCTCCATCTATGGTGATTTTTATCTATGTGATCGTTAGCTTGGTCTGTAAGCTAGCTGTGTTCAAGAGAGAAAGAGAGAGAGGTTTTTTGACCGTGTGTGTAATATATTTCTATCGTGTTTTATTAATATATGTAATTTATACATAATAATATTGTCTTTAGCTTCAACGTGTGACAAGAGAATTGATGACATCGGTCCTGCAGAGTTTTGCAGTATTTTGTGGAATTTCCTGGAATTTTTCTAGTTTTTTTTTCTACATCAAACTGTGACATAAATGAACAAATTGTGGACATTATTAGCAAAATGCATTCTTGCATATTGTTGTTTTAGCGGAAATTTTATTTTGTGCCTTATTTTTTAATCTGTAGTTATGAATGATTGCCCCCAGCTTCTTATTTATTAGTGATTAAAATTAATGCATCATTATTGCTAAATTTTGCCCTCAATATTTTCTTTGTAAACCTCTGCAAGGAGTTGCACAGTAATTCTACTTAACGTATGCATAATAATAGCAAGTGTTTTTGCTTGCATAGAATAGCTAACTTCAGCAACAACATTTGTTGTAGAAATCAATCTTTTGTACATAGAGTTGCATATTAAATTAAATCATGTGGATGTGTTTTTAATTACCTCTCAGCTTGTACATAGTCGAGGAATACTGGTTGCATGCAAAAATGCTGTTGGGGTGTATATTGCTTACTGTGCAAAAATCTACATTGCATGTTTTTCCGCATGTGATGGCATTTTCAACCACCCTATCCAGGAATATGCAATAAAAATAGAAATTTCAAACAAGAGATAAATGTGTGAAAATTTGTAATTTTGCTATTAAATTACTCACAAAAGCGGGTTTAAAACCCCAAATTTTGCATTTTTTAGACAAACGTTTTGTGGCATGACGAAAATCTCTGACAGCCCAAAATTCGTGTGCAAACTCCCCTCTGCTACTTTTTAGTGCATTTTTGACATATTCCACATATTTGTGCATATGTAATAACAGAATAAACCGGTATCTTCATGCCAGCTTGTACAGTTTGTAAATTGATTGTTTGTTGCAGCCACAAGTTTATCTTTATGTGTAAATAACCTATCGACATTGCGTCTGTTGCAGAGAATGTATAGAACTATGTGTATCATTTATCCAGGCATATTTCATCCCTCGGTTCCCTGTCAAAACCTGGACCGGCAAAACTGGGAGTGCCAAAAATACCCCACTACACTAAACTTAACCCTAACCCTATCCTTATTTTTAAGCCTATCCTTAACCCTATACCAATTTTTAGCCCAATCTTGTGTTTCAATCCCAACCCTATCCCTAACCCTATTCCCTAACCTTTACCCTATCCTTGACCTTATTTCTTAAACCTAAGCCTATATCG
>Ga0209671_1007486_pt1 | contig 11339 bp, 5 predicted proteins | sample WorMetHERISLAND2_2_FD_187401 | JGI IMG/M metagenome (GOLD analysis project Ga0209671, IMG submission 187401) | Marine gutless worms symbiont microbial communities from Max Planck institute for Marine Microbiology, Germany - Olavius geniculatus... | ecosystem: Host-associated > Annelida >...
CTATGATATTAACCTGCTTTTAATGCGCAGGTTGTTATGTATGATTATTGTAAGCAAGTTCTGTGATAGCTTTCATTCAGTGGCTTAATGCTGTTGCTTATGCTCAGAAAGTCAGCTCCAGCTCTTTGCTGCAATACTCTATAGAATTTGTGTCAATTAGTTACCTGATTCAAACACTTAGTACCGACAAGAAATTTGAGCTAATGCTCACGAGACACACAAAAGCCTATAGCAGTTACTGTCACAAACTGTCAGTCTATCTTCAGGCATTTCATCTGAGTTTATTCTTGGAGTGTGTGCTGCAGCTGAAGATCGTAAAAATCAATAAAACCCCTTATTTTGGAAGTTCAAGGTCTTTCAAAGTCATCGATGTTGATACGACTAAAAAGCTCGTCACTAGCGCTTGTTGTGATAGGCACCTTGCCCATGGTGATCTGCAGCCATTTTCACGAATGACTGACCAACAATGGTATAATGACTTTTACGGGGGTACAGCTCTTTGATGCCCTCGTGCACAGGTTTCCTTGCACCTAAATATCGAGACTTAAACCGTCAAAATCTACGTTAAATGCTGAAAATTTCATATGCAGCTTGTCTGCGTCTATTTTAATTAATTTTGGTGCAATTCGCTCTTGAAATGCGTCTCTCAGCCTGAAATCGCCAAAAAATCCATAAAAAACCCTATTTTAGCGTTCAAGCTCATCAAAGGTCATTGAATTCAGTGCCAATCGAGAGCCAGTGTACGACTCCCTATTAGTGATTAATAGTAACCTAGGACCTATCTTGCACCGTTACTGTGATACAGCTATTTATTAACTGAAAATCACAAATTGTTCTCACTCCCTCTCATTTAGCGCCCTCGTTCGGGGTGACCACTTTCGAATTTATGGAAAAGCTATACAGATCCTGAAACTAGAGTTTTTCAGGCAGCCGATGGTGAAAATTTGGTGATCCTAGCTTGCACCGTTTTTGACTGATCCACCCGTGTGACAGACAGACAGAATTGCGATGGCTGACACGCTAAAGCAGTAGCTGCTTTCGTGCATAAAAATACTGTGACACTTTTGCATACCACACTGTACCAGCAGATTTATGTTGAACTTCTAAATTAGTATGTTTGATACTATGTGGCCGGTTACAAATGTGTAATGTGCATATTGTTATGCAGAAGCCATCATTTCACGTCAGCCTCCTCTGGTGCCTTGGCAATGTACGACATCAGTTTGATGACTGTCTTCTTTCCAATTTGCAGGTCTGCACAATGTTAATAAATTTCACTTTGCACAAAATTTCGGATAATTTCTCAAATGTTTACTTTTGGAATCAGTGAACGTTTGGACCAACTCTGAAAAAGATAGTCAGCTGAACAAAATCCAGAATAAAAGTCATAGTCAAAGGTTGACAAAAATTTTTTGGAACAGCTGATGCACATTTGATGCCACCAAGATGCGACTTTTTCTAACTCTTTGCACCATCTTCATTGACTGATATGCAAAATCCTATTACCTTATTGTTTACCTAATTTCTCTTAGTTGCATTTACATGTTTCTTCTTTTTATCTTACTATTTTAATTTTTACGTGCGAAAGCAGCTACTGCTTTCAGTGTGTCTTAGCCATCGCAATTCTGTCTGTCTGTCTGTCTCTCCGTCACATGGGTGGATCAGTCAACATCAGTGCAAGCTAGGATAACCAAATTTTCACCGTTGGCTGCCTGGAAGACTCTAGTTTCAGGAACCGTAAAGCTTTTCCGTAAATTCAAAGGGGTCACCCTGAACGAGAGCGCTAAATGAAAGGGGGGTGGGAAAAATTTCTATTTTTAGCCAATAAGTCGCTGTATCTCAATAACGGTGCAAGATAGGGCCTAGGTTAATATTAATCACTAATAGGAAGTCGTACACTGGCTCTCGATTGCTACCGAATTCAGTGACCTTGGATGACCTTGAACGCTAAAATAGGGGTTTTTATGGAATTTTTGGCGATTTTGGGCTGCAAGACACATTTCAAGAGCGAATTGCATCGAAACCAATTGAGATACACATGGACAAGCTGCGTATGAAATTTTCGGCATTGAACGTAGATTTCAGTGGTCCAAGTCTCGATTTTCTAGGTTCAAGGAAACATGCGCAGGAGGGCATCAAAGAACAGTGCCCCCGTAAAAGTAACTATTTTTCCAATGTTGGCCAATCTTTCGTGAAAATGGTTGCAGAATGATAAGCATGGGCATGCTATAGGCTTTCGCACATCTAGTGAGCATTAGCTCAAATTTTTTGTTTAATCCAGCTATTAGCTGCAGCATGAAATAAAAATGTTTCACCTATTCATCCATTTTGTTTGATGATTTTAAAATGCACTGCAGCTCATTTGACATGTTTGTTAATACTTAGCAGTCGTGCTTTGCTTGTTACTGTAGGAAATTGTGGACGAGTATTTTGATGACAACTCGGAAGCATCCTTCATGTGCGTTAATGAACTGAAGCTAAAGACTGGAAATAAAGTATTTGTTCTCCCAGTGAACACGTGAATCTCGATTTCCTATATAATATTATATTCTTGCTCCTGTAACAATACAAGGAAAGTTGATCCTGTTTGACATTGTATCCAGTCTTACTGAACATAGTTGTATTGTGTATAGCTGCAGATGCTAATTTACCTCTGCCAAAGTGGTTATGTGATACCCAGAATTTATTTATCTATTTGTTGGTTTGTTAGCAGGGTTATACAATTACAGGTAGATTTGGCTGCAGCTTTCAGAAAGGTTAGACTTGGCCCAACTTAGAGGTGATTATATTTTGGTGGTGATCCGGGTCAACATCTGGAGCCAGGATAAAATTAAAGCTCCATGGCCACGGTCAAACTCACTCACGCAATTCATATAGATTTAAATTAGACATCTAACCTCGCATATATAATATGTCAATTTGAGCTTCATAAATATACGAAATTAATGTGCAGTTTCAAACGAAATGCGGCATTTTGTTACGTTAGGTGAATAATTCTAATCTACCAGTTCCCCCGGTGACGTCATGAGCCTAGCTCAGAGACATCATGAATATCAATGGATTAGCCAGTAACATCATCAGTCTAGTCTAGGCCATTATTCATGATGTCTATTGGCTAGCATGATGATGTCACTGGGGGTGCCTGCATGCCAATATGGCGGCACGTTTTTCTACATGATTTTCGTAAATCATCGATTTCAAAGGTAAATTTCTCCGTGTTGACAAAACACTGGGTGCCGATATTACGGTCAAAGTTATCACAACATTTTGCACTTTTAGGAAAGTGGATTAAATATATACGTTAATTTTGGTGTCCATGGACCTTTAAAGTATTATTTCCATTGCCAGATAGAGTAAGCCTCCGCTGAATATAATGCTGGCAAACACAGCGAGAAATATTCAGACAGCATTGGCAGAGTTTTGTGCCCTATGAATGCTTTCTAGCTGATTGTTCACATCACTAAGAACACATTTAGAAAGTAGATATTGGTAAGAGATACTCGCTTTCTCTATGGAACATGATGGCATAAAAAACACTTACGACCTAAGCTTTTGTTGTGTTTGTGACAGAACTTACAACGTTGATAAGATGCACTATTCTCACTGTAGGCATAGCCAGAAATCAAAGTTGGTAGGGGTAGTTTGAATTCAGGCCGAAAATTGGGGCCAAAAGCCGAGACTCGGGATGGGGTTCTTAAGGAGGGGGCAGCGAGCCCCCTGTTGACCCGCAAAAGGGTCTGGGAGGTGCCGTAAGCTTCTCCAGCAGGGTCCGGTAAGAGTCCCATCCGCAAACTTTTGGTCATGAAAAAACACTGAAAACTTTTTTTCCTGCACAGGTTTGCATATTTTCTTGGGCTGTAGAGGTGCACATGCACCCAGAGTAATGGAGGACGCTCCATGGCTATGCTTATGATTCTTGCACTGTAATTTTTAAAACTTTTTTTTACAAAATTGACGATTAATTGGTAATTACTTTTTGTACAGTTAACTATTTAAAAAGTTAATCTGTACCAGATCTAGTATTGTGTTGTACACAGTCTGCACACTCTTAGCAGGGTGAATTAAAGGTGCTGTTTGTATCTGTTATCATTCTATACTATTTCACGTTTTGTGTCAGGCATAAAAAGCTGTATTTTTGGATGTGAAAAACTGATCGTTATTCACAAGAAAAAGCACTGCACAATATTCTAAGAAAATAAATTCTTACGTTTTCACTCATGCAGATATACTCAAGTGTTGATAATGCAGTCTGTTGGTATAAAATTTTACTTAAACACCACCAATAATTGTCATAAAAACTTCGTTATCACACTCAATAAATAAATATGTCAGCCCAGTGCCGACACACTATGCAGACGTCCTCCCGACCTTTGATTCTCTGAGAAGAACAAATATATTTGGTGGTAACAAATTTTAACTGCATTCTTCAAGCATAACATTTTTTATAAGACAATCATTATGTTACTGAAACATGTTGACTTCATTGCAAAAAAGTGAAAAAATGTACTCCAGTCAGGCAGTTAGTCTAGTCATGTGAAACATTAACAACAACTTTGATTTCTCAATGCCGTACGGGACACATGGGCGATCAAGCAGAATGCAACTGTTAGGATAGCTACATTGTAACTCAGAATGTGTTTATTTTAGACAACTCTTAAGTTTTGTCAAATTGTTCTGAATAATGGGTAACACAGCCTTTCTTGAAGCTTTAACATTTGCTTGATTGAAGGCAGTCAGGTGTTCTTTCAGTCCAGATGACTCCACGACTTTGAGTGACAAATGTGGGTCCGTGGAATTGCAGAGTACTCGGCACATCTACCACAGTGCAACAGTATGGCACATTAATTGAAATTACACACGACTGCACTAGCTCTAAGTAATGTGGTCATATAACTGAACTTCTACTTCACTTTTGTCCCATTTAATTTTTATTTAATACAGTTTACAATTCTTTTTAGTTCATGTGCTAGATTAAACTGACAGCTTGTCTCTCAGTTTTCAAGCACTAATTCTTATCGTATCGCAGAGTCTTGCATTAGTAGCCAATCATACACGAAAAGAACTTGCATTCAAATGAAATACACCATGTCCGGAAAAAAACATCCCGGACATTTTCGATTGTAACTTAAAAAGGATTATCAGATTTTAATAATTTTTGACACCAATATTTCTGACACAACTGGCGATCAAATGACTCTCCAATTTTCCACTGCACACACTGTTTGTTTCTACACCACCTGGGGAAACAAAACTAACAAAATATTGCATTTTGTTTTATTTCACCTGTTAGGGTTTTCCCAGGTAGTGCAGAAGCAGACATTAATTTTGGTGAGGTGGAAACTAGTTCTACCGTCATTTGATGGCAAGTAGTGTCGAAAATGTTTGCACCAAAAATTATTAAAATCTGTCAATCCTTCAAGTCGCAATTGATAATGTTGGGGATGCTTGATCGACCCAACTCACAGGTCTAGTCAAAAGTACTGCCACAACAATTTACTTCACGACCTGTCTAGTGTCTAACCTTTATTAAGTGAGCATAAAATTGCCAGTTAAAAATGAGTGTGTGCATCCTTGACTAACCACATACACACAACCGTTATTGGAGCTAAAATCTATCTGCTCACTGCACTCACTGGCTTTCTTTCTCTACTTATTAGCTGCAAACTTAAAATTATCTCATGGCAAATCAAAACTATTCAGAATCCTCACAGACACCATCCCATGAAGTATTTGTCAGATGCGCTCTGTAATATCGGCTTACAAAATCAGAGAAAGATGAAATACTAACCTGCTGTTGGAGGCTGCGATGGGTGGAATATACTATCAGCTCTCGAATTATGTTGTCTGTATTTGGAACAGTGTGCAAGAACATCATAACCAAGGCTGGGGCCGAATTCTCACTTGCAAATGTCTTTAAATCCGATGCCAGATTACTGCGACACAGAAATTTCTGCCAAAGATAAACAAATAACAAATTGCTAGCAGAATACAAAACTAAACCATCGTTTTTTCACTCCTTTCCTGCTGCAAAATGTATTACCCAATACAGAATACCACACACAGAAAGTTTAAAATACAGTAAAGTGCTATTATTACTGGGTACCAATGATGGTGCAAAGCAAAATGTCAAAAAAGTTCCCACATTCTCACATTGCTTGACACATCAGTAAGAAACTAGTTCATACGGTCATTACTATTAACAGCCCTGAGCCCATAAAATATTTATAAAACATTTAATACCAGTACCTCAAGCTATGAGCACAATACCTGCATCTCAGTAATAATAGCCGACACTGGAATGGAAAATGTCCCATTACTTGCAAATTTGACGTCTCGTCGTAACAACTCCAGTGTTGTTAGATCTATAAAAACAGTTTCTTCTGCGCTATGCACATCTCGCCAATTACTTTGTAATTATTGCACCACAGAAACTGAATTTCTAAGAAACTGCTACATTTTTTTTTACACAGCAGAATGCTTCGCACATATTAGCCATCGTCTGGGCATCTGTCTGTACATCCGTCTGTCTGTCACACTGCGGTATTGTGTCAAAACGACGCAAGCTAGGATCACGAGATCTACACTGCAAGCTGCTGCAAGGACTCTTAGTTTATCGTGACAATTTCATGCCAGTGGGTGCAGGGGTTCCTCTCAAACTAAGGCATCAAAGAGGGATACCCCCTAAAAGTGTTGTTTTCATTTCTGCAATCATGTATTTACAGACATATGACATATGACAGAACTTCAATATTATTGAAGCCTGCTTCTTTTGATGTTAGTTTTTAGTACGGGGTACTAGAGATCATGTTCCAGAATGTCAGCAGTGTCCTATAGAATGTTTTAACAGAATTCTATACAACCAGAACCAGTTGTAATTCACCAACAGCAAAACTGCTGAATTACTAACTGTACCGTATACTTACCACACTAGTAAGCAAAGTAAGCGAGTAAAGAAAACATGACAGTTACTTGCGGTATCATTATGCTTAATCATCAGCAGCTCATCAAATATTTTGTGTCTGTCTAATGAAGGTTGCAGTGTCTGCAGTTTAGCGATAATGACATCATCTTTGGGCGTTTTGCGACCAGCCGACTCCGACAGGCAAACTGTGTCCAGTATTATAGTGCCTGAAAAATCACAGAAACTAACAAAGAGTCAACCAAACGCAATGACAAAAACATTAAAATAGTCATGATGTAGGCTAACTAGACTACATATGATACATCAATGAAGACAGAAACCTAAGACAATCCTAAAATTGTCATAAAATCCTCGCAACTTTGTCGTATCTTTGTTGTAAATCAACAACTTACAATGTCGTAAAAATGTTGTATCCGAATTTTGGAAGCTGATTTTACGACTTCGTAACTCTCTTGCAATTTTGTTGTAACTCCGTAGTTGCTAAAAATAGCCAGCCAATCAACCGTAGTTACGTTGACCTTGACCAAGACTTCAACCAATCGCAACGCAGTGTCACTGAGCTGGCGGCGCATGGCGCTGCACGCCGATCGTCTGCATCCGCTGTTGCCAACGGTGTAAACAACAACAAGTGAACCGAGTCTGTGGCGATTTCGCTGCCTGAAGTTACCGCAAACAAAATTTATACATTTTACGGCACTATGTGAGAATTATACACTAAGAAAAATCAAAATAATTGCTGCATGCATGCTTGATGCTGTGGTATGACGTCGTATGTTTTGTCGTAACTTTTGTGGTAACTTTGTCGTATGATTTTTTTGTAAATCGCGTTTTATCGTACACTTGTCGTAAACCTTCCGTATGTTGTAACAGTGTCGTATATTTGTCGTACGATGTTTTGTAAATTAGGCCCCAGGACAAAACAACTGCAAACAGTCACAACGAATCCTACAGCATTTAACACTACACAGCAAAGGCTATATAGCTTTAAACACACAAGTTGCTAATATTATACATACTTTATTTCGCATAAAGCAGCACAAACATATTGCTATAAATATGAGAAACTAATAGACTGAAATCTCACAGCCTATAAAGGATTTGGCATACACAAAGAGTAACATTTGGTGTCAGCTCTTCTGCCTCACAAATGTGAGGAGTTTGTTCTCAATTTTTCAGCACAAGTCAGGAAATTTTAAACTTCTATCTTCCAAATGTGCAAAATCACTAATAAGCTAGTGAATGGATGCTGCTCAGTCAGACAGTCGCACGTTGAACTTTATGGAAATATTTCTAGCAAGACGTGATACATACTGTACAACATTTCGCACACTTGGTCAGAAATGGCAAACGCTGCTTCAAGTAACATCTCTGTAATCAGTGTGCAACATGAACCAACGAGTTCGATTGTCGTTTTGACGCTGAAAAAAAAAACAAATATCAGAAACAAATTAAAATGAATAACTCAAAGAAATCAGAAACTGCACTGATTAGCACAATAGTCATCTAGTATTTCCAACAATCAACATTATGCTATAGCTAAATAAGACAAGTAGGTGTTTAGAGCACACAATACAAAAAAAACCAAAGCAACCCATTGTTTCTGCTGCAAAATCTAATAAAAAACGCCACATGCAAATTACAAATTTACAAGAAACCTCAGTCTTCAGCCGGCCAGTGATGTGTGAAAATATTGAGCAACAGCAAATATCGAAAACATCACTTTGTTTCTTTGTTAGTTGACATCAAATAATTTCACTGTCAGTATGTATGTGAACCATACAAGCAGATACACATATGAACATTATAACTTGTGATGTGATCTTGTTGATAACAACTTGGCTGTTTAGTTTACCCTTTCTTGTCGGGTCGTGCTCTGGGTCGATGGTCAATCACTTCAACCAATGCCTCATCCAGCACACTGTCTTCCTGAGGCAATGTATGACAGTCGACCAACGTCAACTTTAGGCGACCGTTCGAGTGCAGTAAATGCAAGTCGATGTCATCTCGAAATGTCAACAAGCTGCTATCACCCAGGCCGCATCGTCCGAGAATGTGCGTGACATCGGTGCGTAGCGAATAGTCAGCACGACGGATGTTGAGCACTGGAACGTACACCTCGACACTGCTACCATGTCTGCTGTGTTGAAAGTAGCCATACACCAGTGCACAAACAGTTGAGTCCAAATCACATGAGATATTTCCGAGAACGATGTGTATTTTCTGCGATGTGGTTGTCAGAGCCTGCATTACAGTTTACACATAAATATATCAGTGTTTCTGCAACTGCTATGAGGTACTGGTACAATTCCATACTGATTATCTCTATTTATTATTACATTTGGATGAAAAAAGTAAAATCCAAAAACAATTTTAAACAATAAATCAAAGCCCAAAGATACAAGTCTGCAATCTCTAATTTCACAAGAAAAATAAACCAAAATGCTTTCCACTTTTCAAAAAAATGGAGTGTGTGTATGTATCTAAAATAATCAAATTTCATCCAGTCCATTACCAACCTTGGTGATTTTCAGGTATTTTTCCATTCTTTACTTCAGGATATTTATGTCACACACACATAAGTGGACCCAAAGTGTACCTGGAAACAAGCCAAGCTGTTAATAAGGCAAGTCTCAAAGAAAGCTCAATAGCTACAAAAAATAAAAAACACAATGCATAATTTCTATGCAGACATCCTAAGGAATGGTCACATTGCACATCCTGCCCATCTGTTCACCTGTCCCATACGGCACATGTAGACGTTATGTGTCACTAGACTGCAATTTTACAATAATATTAGTTGTCTCTGCAGCACATCCATTCACTCTTGTATTCACTCTAAGCATGCCAGGTAAGCCTCAGATGTCAATGTGGGGAAGCATAAAGCAGGATTCACACTTTGCACGTACTACACACGTATAAAAAGAAGCAGAATGCTAACGCACATGTGGACATGATCCATCCACACATGGATGATGCTGCAGTTGTGCACATTAATTGTTTGCAATGCTGCTGCGGATATGTGGACGACTATACGTATATCAGCAATATTGAGCATATACTGCGTAGTGCATATAATGCGTACAACTGAATGGCAATGCTCAACTATGCAGGTAAGGTGGGAGATAGCAATACAGCTGCATTTACGGCTGGTGTGGCGACCAAGATCACAAGAACAGTTAGGTAATTATGTGCATCTTCTTTTCCCAGGTTTGCAAACCATCTTAAGTCATTTGTGACCATCTAAGAACTGTCACCAGAAGTAACCAAATTCTATTTAGTCCGCCTGGAAACGATAGTTTCGGAGCGGACTTATGTTTTACCACAGATCTGTTCTTACTGTTTATTCCAATCGTGAGACCTTCGAGATGTGTCAGCTGATCAGCGCGAAATTTTGCACGTTGATCAGACCTAGGCCAGATTTTGTAATGCTAGTCCGAAATTTTGGAAACTCAACTCCAAAAAAATTTAGTGGCCAAAAACATGCAAAATTTGGCCCGATTTCAGATGACTATAAAATTTGGTAGCAAATATCTCCGGAATGGATGAAGAATCGAAGATATTCAGAATCAGACAAATACATTTTGTACCACGATTCTTCCTGAGTTGGGTAAAAAAAGTTCAGTGAACTTTGGTCCACAAATCAGGGAGATCTAGTGGTAAAATCGCACCCACCAAAATCAACTTTTTCGGAAGACCAGATTTTGGCCCGTGCCCCCAAATTTTTACACGCACTAGAGAACGGCAAAGCCTTACTAGCGCACCCCCCACTGGGAATGGGGTCCCCCTGACAATTTTTTATCAAAGGGGGGTTTAAAATTGGCTTAAATTTCAGCAAGTGCGCACCTATAACTTAGGGGGTAGTGGGAGTAGCCCCACGATACTTTGCCTCTAGGTTGGGGTGATAATGCGGGTACAACTTTCAAAGGGGCACTGCCCCCTTAAAATTTTGGAAGGCAAAAAACGTCCAAAATTTGGTGCGATGTACGAAAACTTTTGACTTTTACCACAAATATCTCTGGAATGCATAGAGATATCGGCAAGTGGAAAACAGTGATGTTTTATCCCCCATCGAACAAAAAATGTGGTGAACTTTGGTCCACTAACAAAAAAGTTATAGGTGCACATATTGACCTACCCTAAGTCGACATTGGGCGTTCTGCATACGCTAATGCATTTGAGTTCGGGTCACGTGACTTTGCCACCGGGGGAATTTCATCCCCATGAATTTTCCCCTCAATTGGACTTACGGTGCCAGGTGAACTCACATTGGGCTTTGCCCCAAATTTCTAGTTTATTTATTTATTCCAACGCGAGATCTCTGAGCTCTGCTGGCCACCGGCATGAAATTCTGCATGGTGATCAGTAGTAGGCCAAATTTTATAACGTCAGTCCAAAATTTTGGGGGCCCTCCCACCCC
>Ga0209671_1007487_pt1 | contig 11339 bp, 5 predicted proteins | sample WorMetHERISLAND2_2_FD_187401 | JGI IMG/M metagenome (GOLD analysis project Ga0209671, IMG submission 187401) | Marine gutless worms symbiont microbial communities from Max Planck institute for Marine Microbiology, Germany - Olavius geniculatus... | ecosystem: Host-associated > Annelida >...
TTTAAACAAAAATCTATGCACACGCTGACCAGCAAGTTCACTAACAGAGAGACCAAACAGCGACATACAGCTGTCAATTATAGCACAGTTATACGTATGAAACAATTTTATCAAAACGCGCCTTACAGTAAACTCTAGCGAACGCATATCAGATAAATTAACCGGACACACTTCTATGCCGTATAACAGAACAGGCAAACATTTCACCTTAATTAAGTGAAGTACAACTTCTTCACTTGCTAAGCGACCTATCCGGCCAAATATAGCATTAAACGACCGGTAGAAGGCTTTTTTAGAGTAAACAAAATTACATTTCAATTTACTACTGCTTACTATGTATATGCCTAAATAGCGTCTTTCATCGACCCAGTGTAACACGCAACCATTAGTTGACTGGATGTTAGCACAATGCGGGCCTACCGAATGACGAGGACCTACACGCATGCAGACTGACTTACGATAATCCTTTCGTCGTAGTATCAAAAGCATCATACGCCAGCGAAACGAGGAAGGTACAGTCAAGCTAAGCCAAAGCTATAGCTGTCTTTCAAAATGTACACAAATGTAATTACAATGTCATTAGTGCAAAATAATTCGAGTTTCGTGTAAAGGTCACGCGCCAAATTCAGATTCAAAAGTCTTCAAACGAATCTGGTGTTGCACTAATTACATCGTACATTTTGAAAGACGTATTCCGTTTAAATCCGTCGTACAGTATCTTGTATCCTGACTGCACCTTTCCTCGTTGAAGTCACGATCATTATCCAGTTGGAGAGGCGAGCCAAACATGCAACGAAATACAACGGCAGGTTGCAGTAAACGCGGTCGACCCAAGAAATGCTGCAGCTGGCGGTCAACGTTCCAAGGCGACGTCAAGCAAGCCAATCGACTCGTGCAACGTGATGGAGACTGATGCGACTGAACGAAGAAGATGGTCAAAGCTGCATTTAAACGCCATTAGGCCTAGCTGTTCGGTAAAATGTGGGGCCCTTGCATAAATTTTCTAGTCAGGAAAGAAATACGTATCGTCGCAAAGTTCAGACTGTTCAGGTTTCGCAATTAGCCATACAGAACCTCCCCCAGCAGGCCAGAGGATGTCGTGTTGCACCAAGCTTATAATGTCGCGACACGCCATAAAGAGGCTCTCAAACGTTGTGCTATATTATCCAACATTCTTTGGCCGTTGGGCTCCGTTATGTGGGGCCCCTGTTTGGCCGATCATGCTGAACATGTCCACATCCGTCTGTGGAGATGACGAAATCTTGCTACCCAATGTCACGGCTGGGACCGGATCCTCTATGAGCTAGTCGACTCACTGACGAAAAAAAATCCGACCAGCCGGACGCCTTTCCACGTGCTGTACGCTGTATACTCCATTCACCGGCGGCCGTCGATTCGAGGACTCCAATAAGCGGAAATTGCGGCCGGTGCGCGTGCACATGCGAGGAATGCACGCTATGGACCAAACATGGCTGTCAGGCAGAGTGAGGTAGATACGCCGGCGACTTGTGGACGATAATTCAAACCACGAACGAACGAGTGCTTCCTTCTTCACGTCTCGCCGTCTCGCGTCCATACCATACTGCTCTCGGACTGTTGTAAATCCGCGCAGTGAGGCGCCAAATACTCGCTCATACAGAAAACGAATTCAACGTTTTTTCACTAAGCAGGCTTATAGTCAGGAGGCGGAGATTGTGAGCCGTTTCTTAACAGCACATTTTATCGCGTGCCACTACGACATCAACAGAAACTATACTGTGTAAGTCACATACATAACGGGCTCCATCGATCGTGACCGCGGGATCGAAAGAATATCAAACATGCCGTCTCTATAATAACCCATTTCTACAAGCCAACTTTCACTATCAGCGACTGACTGGGCGTCGTTCTTGTGTTTTGCTCCCAAGTTTTTCGATTACGTGCAATATTCTGCGGGCATCCTAACAGGCGCAATACGCGGGCCTTTTTCGTCCGTTTGTTCTGTAGAGGCTCCTAACTCGTCAACTGAACAAAAAACATTAAAAAAACCAAAAGTGGAGTAATGTTCTCGGTTCTCCTAGCTAGGCGGACGTCCGCATACTCTGTCGTCACTCGGCCGATATATTTTTGTACACAGAATATGTCAACTGCAGTAGATGCGTAGTCTATCAATTTTCAATGAATATCCTTCTTCACAGAATGCCAAAATGACCTATAGGTCAACAATTACTGTTCTGAACCTTTGGATCATGGACGAAGGAGCAGGGAACTGGACACGTAGGAAGATATGGAGTGGACGAAAACGGGAAAAAGTGGAAAAGTGAAAATATATCCCCTATTAACATCAGCAATGCCTTATTCCTGACGCTGTCGGTTACAGGCCTACTAAGAACAAGACGATCTTGACCGAAATAAAAAAAAGTTCCGAGGACACAGTGAAGTTGTCGATAGTCGATACTCACCTCACCAATCGGCACTGGCGTGGCTCGTGTCGAATCTTACCGGGAATGTATTGCGATCGGAGTGGTCCGACGAAAAGCCGACAGGTCTGCGATGGGCCGGGTGCGTTTCGTCACAGCTGACAGTGCTAACTAACTTTGCATCCCATCTCAGCTGCGACGTGCGTCGGCGTCGTGCTAACTTCCGGTACGGAACGCATCAGAATCTCGCGCGGTCGACGAGATCTCGCTAGCGAGCACGTACAGACGCTCCGGCCTGGTTGGCTGGAAGTCGGTCAACGACGTGGGTATATGTAGTACTCGTAGGTGTTGGTCGGTCGCTGGTCGAAAGTTCGCCGCAGGCCACTGACTTAACTAGAGTTGGCCGACAGAGCGCGTGCCGCGGAATGGCTGGCCACGCCGATCGCTGAGTCGCATATCAGCGCTCACTGCAGCTCAATTATAGGCCGCGTGGCGTGCGTCTACTGGTTAAATTATGGTACGCCAAAACAGACATCTCTCAAGGATCGTCAGCGTCAGCGCCCCGACTGCGATCATCTTTTGAGCTTGGCTTGCTAATGCTGGCTAATAGCCCTTTCACACGATGAAGCAAACATCAAGCAAACATCAAGCAACCATCAGGCAATAATAATAATAATAATCTGACTTGTAAAGCGCCAGTATGTGTTAAAAAAGACTTCAGTGGCGCTGGCGGACAGAACTAGTCGCTGAGGTTAAATGTCTGACGGAAAATGTGTGTCTTCAACCTTGATGCTTGATGTTTGCTTGATCGTGTGAACAGGGTATAAGGCTTCGATGTGGTCGCTCGACAAAAACCAAACCGACAAAGGGGAACGGTCAATATGTTTCGTACGACTGATGTCGTGTTATTTTGCAGGAAGGAAGAGTTGCTCAGGGTCAGCAGGTCAGCAAGTCATAAAAAGCTGATAGCGTTCACCCTTTCACTGACACTTAGTCGACATGATGATGGGTACTATATCACTTTTATATTATAATTTTTGCTGTTTTGTCATGCGGAAAGACAGCGATTGTCTGGAGAAGGTAAAGGGATCATTCATGGAACGGTTCCTGGACCGATGACAAGGTGGCTTAGCAACATCACGTCACTGACTGGGGCAACTGCTTCAAACAACCAGCAAAAGACAAACATGGAGACTGATGATTCATACTGCGTCACATTGCGCCGTATGTTGAGTTCAGCTGGCATTAAGTCAGTAGCGGCGTTTCATAGATACCGGGAAAGTATCTGCGGCGTACGCGTAGTTTTCGTCAGCGACTGCACAGTTCAGCTGCAGCAGCAGCAGCAGTCCTGAGTCCAGCGTCTTCACTTCAGCTAAGCACAACCAGCCACCGTAGTCGACCGGCTCACAGCAGCGGTCACTGGAATCTCAGAGAATCCAATCCGCAGCAGCACGCAGATCCGCAGATGACATAATTAACCAGTGAAGCTTTTCTACGTTCTTGCACAGCCCGTTTAAGCGATTTGATTTCTAGCCTTGTGCACATCATTATCGACATAAGCTACTACAATTAGTGAATAGTTGCCAATGGCACATATCAGTTATGACGCCCATACACTGGCGTCACCAGCATGCATGGACACTGGCACTGGGGCGCGTGCTCCTCTCAACCCTTACAAGTATTTCATTTTTCATCTCATTACAGCCTACAAAGTTTTACATTCGAATTCATGTGCCGTGATTGCCTGACTAGTGAATAAAATTCCGTGTGAAAAAATTTAATATAGCGTACTCTGAGTAGTGTTTGGGCGTACTGTTTATTGCACGAATTTTACTATGTTTTCTCTCGCATTAAATCCTGGCGTCGCACTGCCTCTATAGACTATTGGTTGCTTGGCGTGGCGTAGCTGGTAACGCGCTTCGGCTGAAACGAAGTTACTCTACGCCGGGCCCGGTTGGTACTGCGATGTGTGACTGCCTGTGGGCAGGTAAACCATCTTGGTGCGAAGCCTGCCAGCTAGGTCGACTCAGCCTTCTACCCTCCGTGGGTCGGTAAAATAAGCAGTAACTCATTTATATGGGTTACGAAAAGTGGTGACCTTAGTACAGCTGACTGGGGCTGCCTAGCCGGCTGCTGCGTTAGCCTGTGTCTGCAGGCTGCACGTGGTGGCCGTGCGGCTGGCGGCTCGGGTTATTGACGAAAAGCGCATTATAGGCGTTTTACGCGATTTGCGCTATACAAATTGACACCTTACCTTTTTTACTATGAAGTCAAAAAAAGTTCACGTTTGGAACTGCGGACTTTCTAGCGGAACGATTTGTTGCTGGAGCCGCTGACGTTAGTTTCAGGTTTGTCCGCTTGTCGACGCCATCTGTTCCTGGATCTGCACACCATTAGTTTGCAGTGCGGCGCCACTCTGGCGTGCTTGCGATCAACAAATTTGTGCTCGCAACTCACCATCATAAATCCTCAATTTATTGTTTTAACTGAAGAAGATTTCGCACTTTTAATCATAAAGTGTAAAATCTTTCCAGGTGGCCATTCTACTTTAAGATAACTTTCTGAAGAACTTTTCTATAATTTTTTTCTTAATATGTGTGTCAGGCTGCGTAGGTCTTTAGTCAGTTTAGTGGCCAGTAGGCCTATGTGTATGTCACTTGCGAGGAAAATCGAGTCGTTGATTTCTTGTCGCGTTAAAATAAGTTTGCTAGCGGTCGTTTTTTTGTCACTGTATCGTATTTATTTGTGGACCGTCGTGGTCATCGTTGTGTATAGCGACTTTGTCGGCTCTGGCCACTAGCCTTTCTCTTAGTATGTGTGCGTATCACTATTGTTGTATTGACAGGTACAGCGTTGTTTCATTGTAAGGCGTAAGTAAATAGCCATAATAATATAGCTTACGTTACGTGAGGGTATTTACCGTACAGGTGTGTACTTGTCACAAGGGCCAGCATTAGGTGATAACCAATCAGAGCCTGTGCATTCGAGTTTTGCGCCGATTTAAGTAGGGCATGAGTTGAATCTGAGCCTACTATTGGTTAGGCCAAACAGTAATTAGGTCGTCATCCTCAGGAGGCGCGTGGATGAGCTGTTTTGAAAATAGTTGTTCTGCTGTTGTGGACCGCTTCAGGTCGATGTGTGGCCTTTGTCGTAATGCCAAGGTTGTACAGCCTTTGATTTGGCTTTTGTGATAATGTTAGGGTGCTTTGTATAGCCCCTAGACATAGATTTGAGTAGATTGGGAGGCCTGTGTGGATCCCAAAAGTAGCGCTGGTAGCAGGGTACTTGTGTAGGCCCTATAGCGCCGAATGAGGGAAGGAGACGTCTGTGTGTGGGACTCAGCGTCTAAGGACTACTTCAATAGTCAGTATTTAAGCCCCTCTTGCGTGGCTTATTGGTGTGTAGATTATTTGCGTTTGCTTTCATGTGATATATGATAATGTTGAATATTTCATCACTGTAATTTGATTTATTGATATGAAAGCTAAGATATCGCTTGTCTGAAACAGTAAAAATGTATAGTCTGATGTTTGACTGAACTATATGATTTTGCAGCTGAGACTGCTTGGATAGTGAACTGATATTTGTATGTCTGCGTTTATTTCGCTATTGGCTTTGCACTTCAGTTTTATGTCGCACGATTGTACATAATTGCTTATTAAAACGTATTATCATTTTATTTACAAATTTTGCGTCTGTTCAATTGAGCATTAGGCCTACGTTAACTATAAGCCTAGTTTAGCAATAGGCCTAAGTACATCTCCCATAAGACAGCCTCACAGCTGGACTCGTAGTCATGTTTATGTGAATGCAGCCTCAGCCTTGGCCCTATCTCGGGTTGTTCAGCCACAATACAACCATGACCCACAGACGAACGAATGGGCAGCAGATGCATCGTGCATGCCAGACTACAGCTGTAGCGCATCAGAAAGAAGGAGTTTGCTTCTGAGGGGACAAAGTTCCATTTCACAGACTGTATATGCCTAGATGGTGTATAAAAGTAGGAGGGGGTGGTACGATGGTCAGATTGGCGAGACCACACAAATGATTTTCTGTGTTTCTAGATTTCAAAAAAGTAGGCAAATTTGCCACTTCCATTGATCGTTCAAAAGCTAAGTGTTTCAGCTTCAGAGGGGGCGAAGCCCCCTTCGCCCCCCTAAACCCCTGACCAGGGGCTCTGCCTCTGGACCCCGCTGGGGGCTCTACCCCTGACCCCCATTATAGGCTCTCACTTGCCATGGTTTGCCCCCCACTTTCAAATACCTTCCGTGGTCTCCGATCCAATGTGACGTGATTGCTTAATTAATATAATGCGGAAAAACACATTTTGTTCACATTTCTGACACTGTGGCTGACATTTCATTTAGTTGTCCATTTTTCAACTGCCTGCAGTAAAATTGCTTGCAGTGTTGGCCCACCATGCGAACACAGGCAAGGAGACGCTTTCTCCATTCATTGACAGCAGTATCGATAATGTTCTGCTCCACACCAAACCAGGCTCTATCAGTCACTTCTTGACTTTGCAAACATTCCTAAAATTCATCTGGTAGACACACTGCTGCAAGACCTGCTGTTGGGGCCGAGAAATTAGGATAGATGAAATTTATTGACGTTTTTTCATGCATTTTAATATGTATTATGCTTGATCTGCTTTCTCTAGGTAGTGCAGAAGCATACATTAGATGATGTGAAAAACTGAACGGTTATTTGATGGCAAGTTGTGTCAGGAATATTTGTGCCAAAAATTATCGAAATCTGATAATTGGTTTTCAAGTTACAGTCGAAAATGTTGGGGATACTTTTTTGAGATACAGTGTATACAAAAAAGCTAAGCAGCATAAGCTTGCAATATCAGAGACAGATGAATAAGTGAAGCAGCATACCAACAGTTGGCATGTCATCATGTGGATAGTCTGGTATCATACAATCAGCATCAGCTTCAGTCTTCACCTCCATATTACTTACACCTAGCCATACAGGACACGTAATTCAGCGTTATACAAACACCACTAGACAATGCCGACATATTTGTGGTCATAAAACCTACTCAGTTCTCCTTGTCATCTGATCCATCCATTAATTGTCGTAGTCAAGAAAGACTGCAAAAACTGCAGAATTCAACAACTGGTTGTTGTTATCTTCTGCAAGCTTCAAGGAAATCAAACAAGAAAAGCCCAGCTAACGCAAAGGGGAACGCGCAACAGCAGTGCATGTTTGAAGGCCCAGTGCGAACAAAATCTAAGCTCACCAATCCCAGCAATGACGTTTCATTCACACTCGCCAGAAGACGTGACCGGTCTCGCGCAGCCAAAGACGTTGAATATTCATTTAATTATTAATAGAATGTCACTGCACGCAAACATATTAGCCAAGTACCTATAGTGTTTTATGCACACTCACCAGAGGGTGCAACCGGCCTTGCCTATCCGTATTGGTTGAAAATCGTAAATTTTCCCTACCCTCCTGTCATTTAGCATCCTCGCTCAAGGTGACCCCTTTCAAAATTATGGAAAAGCTTAACAGATCCAGAAATTAAACTGATCCAAATGCGCGACAGATGGACGAACAGATAGACAGAATTGCGATGGGTAAGACACGTTACAACAATAGCTACTGTTGCGCGTAAAAAGTGGTGATGATGCAGTAGCCTACACAAACTGCATAGTCAAAACTCACAAAGTGCAGACTGTTGAACTAACACTATACATGTAAAAACCTTGATGACATGTCCTATACAAAATGAAATTAACTTACAAACGTTGTTCAACATTCACTTTAGGCTTCTATTAAGTTCGAAATTGTAATAAAATTTTAATCCAGTAAAAATTAAGTTTATTCATTTTTTAACAATTACTTGATTAGTTAGTTGTCAATTTCTTCAACCCTAGAAAATATACTTCTACAAATACTATCTGTTCTAGAATACAAATAAACATATAACAAAAAACTACATACAAAAAAAGAGTAAAATTAAACATACCCATAGTTTGCCTATCATCATGTGGATAGTCTATCATAGAATCATTGTCAGCTTCAATCTTTAGCTCAAAACAACTTTCAGCTGTATCTGCACAACATACAAACTAGTTTATGCTAGTTGTGTAGGAAATTCAAACAACAAGCAACTAAGATTGTATAATACTACTGTATAAAGTATTCCTGTCAACTTTTTGCTGGGAAAGAAGTTGAAAGTGATCAAGTAAAACAGATGCAGACAAAGCCACTCAATGACAAAAATGCATAAGACAAAAATCAGATGATTTTGAAAAAAAAACACTTAGAATGAATTAGCTCTATGTTGATTTCTGTACACTGGGCCTCGTTAGTACCTGAATGGTGTCAACCAGGCACTAACTCAGGACAACTCAGACAACCGGGTTGTAGCGTAAGCTGTCTGATTGGACGCTCGTCCATTATTAGCCAATAGCATACCAGCAGACTCAGTGCATGCTCGCAACTATATTCAGTCGCTTGCCAGTCGCCTATACGTCGCTTGTCTGTCGCTTGTACATAGCTGTATTAAAACGAGTGTACTATTAAAGACGTCACTCGACATGGTGTCAGAAAGTAGCTGAACCGAACGCCCGAGCACGTATAATCTCTTTCGCGTACGCTGTGTCCGTGTATAATGGCGACCGCGACGTCACAGATACCGGTGCCGTCACCTCTGCGTATGACGGGTGCGACCGGGAACTTGGCGACAGAATGGAAGCGATTCCGAGGCCAGTGGACGAACTACTCCACTGCGGCGAAAATCGACGCTGAGGACGCCGGCAGGCAGTCTGCGATTTTCCTTGCGTGTATCGGTGCCGACGCTTACGAACTGTACGAGACGTTCGAGTTTGCGGAAGTCGCGCATCGCACAGATCTGACACGTATTATGGCTGCGTTTGAAGCACACTGCGTGGGAGAAGTTAACGTGGTGTACGAACGTTACGTTTTTTATAAGCGGAAACAAGAAAACAACGAAACGTTTGACAGTTTTCTCGCTGAGCTGCGGAGACTGGTCAAAACATGCGAGTTCGGTGCAGTTGAGGACTCTACTGTGCGCGATCGCATCGTCATGGGCATCCGAGACGACACGACACGTCGAAAGCTACTCCAGACGAGGAAGCTGGACCTGAAGTCAGCCATCGACATCTGCCGCGCGAGCGAGTCAGCCATGAACCAGCTGCGAGCCATGACGAAGACCGACGATGACGTCCACGCTGTCTCCCGTGACGCGCCGCGTCGCGACGGTCGAGATGGGCGTGATGGACGAGACGCACGTGACGCACGGGGCAGATCCAGCAACCGGAAGTCGAGCAATCGGTCAGGCAGGAACCGTTCGTCGACGCCGCGTCGCGAATGTCGGTATTGCGGCCGTAACCACGACACCGGCAAGTCTTCGTGCCCAGCCTACGGCAAGACCTGCAAAGCCTGCAACCGGAAGAACCACTTCGCGTCCGTCTGCAAGTCGAAGAGCAAGCCGACCGTCTGCCAGCTCGAGGACGACGTCGACCAGGATGTCGAGATCCTGGCACTTGACAGCCATCCGCCGTCTCGCTGCTACTCGCGGCTGAACGTCGCCGGACGTTCAGTACGTTTCATGATGGACAGCGGTTCATCTGTGAACCTGCTACCTGCGTCGTTCGTTTCCCAGCTTGGATCGACATCCGGAAACGTCCGCCGACCCGAGGCCAGACTTCGTATGTTTGATGGTACACAACTACAGACCGATGGTATGGTAATCTTACCAGTAACTCATCCGACAACCGGTCAGTCAGAACAGCTTGATTTTTACATTGCTACGAAGCATAAACAGCCATTGCTCGGCATAGAAGCCTGTTTGATGTTTGATTTGATGAACATCAATTATGATAATATTTGTGCGGTTGCTGCCGCCGCTACGGGAAATAAGCCACTAACGATGGCTGAGATCAAACGAGATTACGCAGACGTATTTGAGGGCTACGGCAAACTAGAGGGCAAAGTCAGTTTGAAGGTTGATAAGTCAGTACAACCGATGCGAATGCCCCTACGAAAACTGCCCATACCAATACGAGAGCGTGTGGCAAAAGAAATACAGCACCTAAAAGCAAGTGGCATAATAGCTTGAGTGACCGAACCTACACCTTGGATTTCGTCTTTACTCGTCACGACCAAGGCAACGGGGGATTTGCGCGTCTGCATTGACCCAACACCTCTAAATAGGGCACTTCTCAGAGACCACCACTACATGCCCGGCATTGATGATATTCTGCCAAACTTGACACAAGCTAAAGTCTTTTCGACCACAGACTGTAAGTCAGCTTTTTGGCACTTGGAACTTGATGACAAAAGCAGTCTTCTTACGACGTTTGAAACGCCGTTTGGGAAGTATAAGTGGCTGAGACTGCCATACAAGGTATCCCCGGCCCCAGAGCTATTCCAGCGACGCATACAGGAAACGCTAGCCGACTTGAAAGGTGTAGCTTGTATTGCTGATGATATTTTGATCGTTGGATGTGGTGCTAGCCTACAGGAAGCGCAGAGAGACCACGACGACAACGTGCGAGAGCTGCTGAAGCGCTGCCGAGAGAAGAACCTGAAGTTAAACATCTCCAAGTTCTGCTTGAACCGGAAGGAGGTGCCGTTTATGGGCCACGTTTTGACCGACACCGGCCTACGTGTGAGCGACAAGAAAGTCGACGCCATCCGCCGCATGCCAGACCCGACGGATCGTCAAGCCGTTCTACGTTTTCTGGGCATGGCGACGTATCTGGCGCGCTACACACCAGGTTTCTCGGAGATGACAGCGCCGGTGCGAGATCTCTTGAAACGCGACAACGAGTTCCGCTGGGACAGCGCAGTTCACGGTGAAGCCGTCGCGAAGATCAAAAACGCTCTGTCAAACGCACCCGTGCTGCGTTACTACGACGTCAACAAGCCCGTGACCGTACAGTGTGACAGTTCTCAGTC
>Ga0209671_1007489_pt1 | contig 11337 bp, 11 predicted proteins | sample WorMetHERISLAND2_2_FD_187401 | JGI IMG/M metagenome (GOLD analysis project Ga0209671, IMG submission 187401) | Marine gutless worms symbiont microbial communities from Max Planck institute for Marine Microbiology, Germany - Olavius geniculatus... | ecosystem: Host-associated > Annelida >...
CTAAACGTGAAAAAATCATCGAAATTGACACAGACCAGACCAAACACAATCTTATAGCACAAAATAAGATCCAGATACAGACGGCGCAGCTCTAAGCTAGGAAGGTCAGACGCACCAAACGCAATAATAGCTGCAGATTTCCGACAGAGGAGCGTATAGGTGCTCAAAAGTTCGGTTTTGCCTTTGATTTTGAAACAACTTTTTCCAAGAGGCTGAAATTTGGGGAAGGCAGTTGCCCCTTTATTTGACACTTCATGTCACGATGCCGTTGCTTTTGGCTAAAGTTCTTAGTTGGCGGCGTCTATATCTGCAGCGAAACTAAAGCATGATTACGGCTGTATAAGGCACGGTATTGTTTGGTTCACCGACCCTTATTGTGCTTGCATTCTGAGTCAGTCAGAAAAGAAATCATATTGATTGATTGATTAATTTATTTATTTGATATATTTAAAGTACATGAAGTACAGAAAAAAAGCGACGTATGTAAGTTACAAATACAAGAAAGAAGCTAAACGAAACTGAAAAACTGCTCGTAAAAACAGTAAAAAGTACGGTTAAAATAGCACTGGAGAAAAGGTTTAATTGCCGTTTTCTGCTAGAACGGTCGATGGAGAGAAGCAAGGTGGACTTTGATATGCATGGTGTTGCCATGCAATATAGGTTAGACGTTTTTTATACAGCGTCAGTCGACTGAGTGACGATGAACGATCCCAGATGCCACAGTCTACAGTCTGCATCAGTCGGCGGCGTCGAATTCATTGATATTTACTGCTTAGTGCTGAGGTATTTATGCAGGCGCTCTGTATGTGGGGCGTTAAGTAGTTTCTCTCTGTTCTCCGTCGACCGGCGTCTGTCTGGGGGTCCCTCTCGCCGTACTCCTGTCGCGCGGTCTCCAACTGATTTTCTAATGCCAGTTGCTGGAAATTTTCCGATCATATCCCCCAGGAAAATCTCAAAAATACCAGACACAAATATGCTAAAAATGTCACAACAAGTTTAACACGAAATGCACGGATTTTGGGGGATTTCTATCCGGGTGTCTCAATATTGATGCATTTTTTGGACAGGTTGGTCATAATATTCCAAGGAGGAATCGATTAGATTTTGGCGGCCATCCGTAGATTCTTTTGCGAATTCTGAACCATTAACCAGGATTCATTACTGCTAGGAGACAGCAACTGTATCAAGTTCTTTGTATTCGCCAAGAGTTAGCAGCAGCATTCGGGGCAGAGGTTTGAGGTCTGTGGTGGGTGCTATTGATGTGTGATGTGTGGTCCGGTACAGGTTGGACGCCTCTGCATGAAGCGAGTAATCACGGTCGTACGGGCGTCGCTCGTGAGTTGCTGCGCGCTGGTGCCGACTCCAACGCACAGGGCTACGACGACAACTCGCCACTTCACGACGCCGCCATCAACGGTCACGTCGAGGTTCATATTACTGTCTGCTCTTCTGCTCAGTTTCCACTTACTTTGGTCAGGCCCGCAAAGAAATCGAAGGTCTGTCTACAGGAAATCTGTCACATTCCACGGATTTAGGTGCCATTTGGCAGGCACACGTGCGGGGTGCGATGACACGTGTTGGATGGGAAAAGAAAGATTTGAGGAGTCAGACCCCCCGCGAAAATATGCAGTTACGAATTGCAACAAAGTTGAGCAAACCGTCGGTCCTTTACTACCACCTGGCGCATTGAAACGGGAGTTGGCTGAACTTGCCACAGCGATTCCGCCTTTTGCGAAATTGATTTTGCTTTTGTTGCTGATAAAAATGCGTGCGTGTGGCTGCGGGTGGTTTCAGCTGGTGCAGCTGCTGTTGCGTCACGGTGCTAACCCGCTGGCGAAGAACTCGGACGGTGAGTCGGCGTTGGACGTGGCGTCAGCGCTGGAAGTGACTCGACTGCTGCGCAGGGAGATCATCGCGTCCAGCAGCAGCGACGACGAGTACGAGGTGCGCTCACCGACATCACCAGAGAGCGATGATGTGAGCGAGTTGTCACCGACGCCACGACGAGGCGCCACCGTCACTAGTGAACCACCATCAGCCACACTGCAGGAGACTGACGTGACTGCCGGCCACACTCAGCTACGTCATGATGATGATGACGATGATGACAAGCACACCGGTGGTCAGTGCGCATGATTTCACGATTAATTCAGTTTACTTTCAGGCCATTTGTCAGCTGTCTGTGTCTGATATACGCAAAGCATGCACCAAAACCTAGTCTACGGTTCTTGTAGTAAAGGCTAAAAGGTTAAAGGTGGTGATATAGCTCTTAATGGGAAGCCCAACTCAGACCTACGGAGCATCACCTGCCATGTGGGATCACATAGTGTTACCTGCCACTCGACACAGGTGAACGCGCCTCGCCTTGACCCCAGCCAGATAGGCTAGTACTCGATTTACTTACCCCGGAGTGATGAAAGGCTAAGTTGACCTAGGCGGCTGGTTACATACCGAGATGGTTTACCTGTCCGCAGGCAGTCATCCAGCAAAGTACTAACCTGGTCCGGCGTAGAGTGACCTTATTGACGGGATGAAACGTGTTACCGCTAAGAAGCCACCACCTAAACATTTGTAGACGTGTTTTATTTTTAAACGTATTCTCCACAAACATAATGCGTCACTGATCACGTGACCGATAACGATTTCTGTTCGCTGTCGGATGTCGTTCCGAGGAAAGAAATGTCGCTTGCCGAGACGGCAACATGCAGTAAATCTGCCTGTTAGCTCATTTCAATCACCTGCCACTTCCGACATGTTGTAAAGCGCTTGCGATCACGAGTCTTGTTCATGTAAGAAGCGCTATAGCAAGTACCTGACCTTTGCCTTTACTTTTTTAAAAATAAAGGTTGTAACTTGATAAATTTATATGGCTTGTTGGTTACTGTTTCAAGCTGTGAGTATATTCAAAGACTGACAGTGTAGTAACGTAGCAGCGTGTTGTAATGTGCTGGCGCGTGTAGGTGTGTTCAGTCTAACGCCGCCGCCGGAGGTCCATCACGTGGACGTGGTTGAGCGGCCGGCGCACCTGGCCGGGAACGACGACCCCAGCGTGGCGGCACCTCGGTCGCCCGACTCACCACTGTATGCCGGTGCGCTAGCGCCTCGTGCCGCGTCCCCGTCACCGCCAAGCGGCGTCCAGCGCAAGTTGAGCGTCTCGCAGCAAATGGCCGCCCCTCACTGCCCGTCGTCGTGCTCGTCACCTGGACTCGCACTTAAGCTCCAACACGTCGAGAAGGACGCTTCACCGCCGTCGCCGCCGCACCTTGACAACGGACGATGGAGATCCACCTCCAGCAGTGACGTCATCAGCAGCAGGTGCGTCACGTGACCAGTCGTAGTTTTGATAGCAGACACGTGACGTCATTGATCACGTGCTGTTGTTTTTGGGGGGACAGTTTACTAGTCACAACTAACTGCCAGTTAAACAGAACATAGAGACCCTCAGAACTTAGTGGAGACTGAGTTTCATATAGGAGATTGAACTTCACTGAGCTTTGCTTGCAATGCGAGTTTTTGATATATCAAGTTGTTCAGTGGAATGAGCGGTAACGTTTCGACATTATATTGTGTCACTTTCGCAACAGATTAGCTACGTAGTTATCACGCAGAGTGCGCACAGATTACGATTTTTTCCGGTAATTCACTCGACTTTGTGGGACGGTTTTCTTCAATTTTTCTTCCTCTTATGTTGAGAGCCCGTGCATGCAGATTGTTAATAGCAGACATAACTATTCACATCCGGGTATAGAAGGCCACTGATTAAAAGTTGCTGCTGCTGATTTGCAATTTGAACTGTAACTGCCTAACAGGTGCGACGTTGATGTGCCGAGGAGCGTGGGGGAGCCGTCACGTGACTCAATGACGTCACATGTCACGATCATGCGAGAAGACACTGAAGGTGACATAAAGCGGACGTCACCAGTGGCTGAAGAGTCGCAACGACCGCCGCGAGCTGAGTTTAACGACGTCAGCAATGATGATGATGATGCGGCGCAGTCATCCGCGACGCCGCTACGAGGAGGACCGGACACCAGCTCACACGGCGTCAGTCGCGTCACGCTGTTCCACTCACCCCCAGCTGTCTCAGCGTCCTTGGGCTTGTTTGACCGCGTCCAGTCGTGGCCACGCGTTCTAGACAACAACGACAACAGTTGCTCAAACACACCACCGGTTCCCGACACTGCCGGCACGTCGTGTCGTCAGTTCATCTCTGCAGTCAGTCTGGCGGGGACCCGCGATGTTGCGTTCTGTCCGACCCTGAGCTCGCCGCCGCCGCCGACGCTGGAGGACATGACGACTCCGGGTGGACTGTTGGTGTCTCCGGGTGGCTGCGTCATGAGTCCGTTGACAATCGACACCGGCGCAAAGTGTCGTACTGCCACCCCGCCGGCGCAGGACGGTGAAGATGACGCAGCCACTCACGTGACGGATGACGTAGCCGAGCAGCGAGCAGCTGACGATGACGTCACAGCCACGTTACACGTGACTACGTCGCAACACGTGACGTCTGACGTTGAGGCAACCACGTCCGTGTGTGTAGACGAGACAGCAGAGAGTTCGTCGCCGTCGCCGCCCAAGATCCCTCGACTACGCATCGTGATGGGAGCGCAGGGTGATGTACCAGTGCAGTCTTTGACGTCCCCCGCCAGCAGTTCGTCGCTGCCGTACGTCGTGACCATCGACAACTCTGACGCCGCTATTGCTGCCGCCGACCAGTCGACGTCACCGCGGCCTGATAACGTCACTGATGAGGTCACGCAGTCCTCGGCGTCGTCGCCGTTCGCCGACGAATCTGCACCGTCGAAGCTGCAGCACAAGCACAAGGTGCGTGCGTTTTGTTACCGTATATACAGTTTGAGCATTTGCCGGTATTTTGCTATTTAAAACCGTGAAATTTGTAGTTGCAATCAGTCAACCAAGCAATCATGTTTTGCCTTACTTGCAGATATACTTTGAGTTAATGGCCAGTTGTGCAGGTTAGTTGGTAATTTATGGGTATTTTTTTCCAAAGACCAGGTTTTCAGATGGTGTTTTCCAGTGCTGTTAGGCATTCCTGTGATTTGTAGCTGACCTATATCGCTTTGAACTCTACTGTTTTGATTGGTCGTTTGAATGTGCGCACTAGAGATTTCTCGAAATGATAGTGTGCTATATAAATGTTCACTTATTATTATTGTTATTATTATTAATTGATAACGATGATGATGATGTCTTGGCGTATGCATTTGTGCTTTGAACGTGGCTCATGAAAATCTCCGTCCACCAGACAACGATGGAAACGACAAAGCAGAATAGGACAAGAATCGAGCGACATCTCGCCGACATGTATCTCAAAACTTGACTAGGTCTTAACTGAGTTATGCATATACAGTGGTTCAGATTTAGAAAACGACGCATATCCCGTGCCGTCACGGCTTGCGCTGACTATCAACGTTCGAGACCGTCGGAAACTGGACGGACAGCCGGATGTCATGTTGACACTCGGCGTCTACGTGTCGTGTTGTTGTATGCAGGAGAAAGACGGCGACGATGCAGCAGCAGCAGCAGCAGCAGCAGGGAGCGTGAGTAAAGAGTCGGGAGAGGTTCTGAGCGATGAAGTTCAACCGGCGATGAGCAACGTCGCGACGCCCAGTACTGACGACACTCAGTCAGCTGAACGACGAGTCACACGCTCCGCCATCAGACAACAGCAGAACAGATGTAAACACAGGGCGGAGCCACCGGCCACAAGCTCCGCCCACGACACCGTCACCTGTACGTTCCAGTAATTCTGCTTCTGTCACTTCTCAGTGATTCGATGGTAGAAGTTAGAATGGATATTCTGGCAGTACGTCTAGGACATCGGCGCGGGTATAAGTTGGCGGACCAATGTCTGGATGTCCGTGGACGGCAGCTACTCACGGCGGACCCTGCGCAGGCTTCACCCCGGACAGACCTACACGGAGATAGGGAGACCAGTAAATGTTTTTTTTCAGGTGGAGGGGGGTGGAGTATGTTTTTCTTCTGCCAAACAGAGTATTACGTGATTCAGTCTGATAAGCGCTGGTCTGCTATTTTGTGTAAGTTTTTGCCAGTAGTTTAATAGTTGTTTATGTGTATATCATGCGTGCGAAATGGCCAGTTTTGGTCGTAAGTCTTGAATTATGACTCAGAAAAAACGGCTTCGGGGCTGAAGGAAACAAGCGACGACTGGAAACACAACACAACATCATGGCGTCACCAGTGTTAGTGTAAACATACAGTGATGTCGTATTGCGTTTGATGCTTGTAGCCCAGTGTTCTGGCGGAGTGGAGTTGACGCCGGACGGTGGCTCTACCGCGCCGCCGACTGACACACTGGACGATGACGCTAATTTGCTATCACGTGCACGAGGTCACAGAAACTCCAAACAGCAGCGAACTCTTCTGCCAGCAGCCTCAGTACCCATGCCCACTAGCAGCATTCCACGCAAACCAACCAACCCCTACAGCTCCTACTGCGCCCTCAGGAAGAAGGTCTGCTTCATTGGCTTCATGCATAGATAAAAATTTTGTTTATATTTCACCTATTTGCCCTGAAACCCGCTGTGGACGGATTTTCATGAAATTCTGTATGAGGGGTCACCTCGCCGACGTAATCAACTATGCCAAATTTTATATCAATCGGGTCATGGGTTTCGATTCTGTGTGGGTCATATTTTTGGCATTCCCAGCATGTGAACGATGTGTCGCGGTACAGAGTTCAATTTAAAGTTTTTTTTTAACGGAACTTGGTTAAATTTCAGTTGAACTGGAACAGGGCGTCGCTTTATTTTTGTCCCTACAGGGCCTGCAGTCCCCGCACCTAATTGTCGGGATGGCGTGCGTTGGTGATGCGTTGTCAGGTAGCGGAGCAGCAGGCGCAGTTGCTGCAGAGACGTTGTCAAATGAAACTTCCTGCGAGGTATCGCGACTACGTCAGCGTCAGACGCAACTACCGACTTCACGCGTCCGAGCATGTTGTCTCTGCTGCTCAGGTCAGTGCCGCTCGCTCTCAGTCACCGTCATTACCGCCCGCGGTAGCGTTGACGCAAGTATTGCTTCTGTCGGGGCGAATTTTTTCTCTGACCACGATAACTCCTCAACCACTAGACTTACCTTGATAAAATTTAGCTTCTAGGACCATACTGAATGTCGAGGTCAAAGGTCAAGGTCACAAGAGTTATATCGTGTCTGCCACTATAAGAGCTTCACAAGTCACACAGTTCAACGAACAGCATGTTTAATGCACTGCTTGGAGCATTGCTCAATTCTGTGAATTTACACATAAATGACATTAGCCAGACTGTTAGAGAGCTGTAAACAAGTTTTCCGTGTATTGCTTGTAATCATATTCGATGATACGTGGCCCACATAGTATCGCCATTATGCTGATGCAGTGAAAATTCATCTAGCACCATGGTTCCACAGAGGCGCTTGATGGGCTGTAGACAGACCTGTGCGTGTTCAGTTTTTAAAAGTTTCTTAAATGAAATCATGCTACATGCGTCATCATAGGCATAAATAACGTCCTCTGGCAGACTATACATATATCTTGAAAAGCTCATGATTAGTTTGATTTTTGGCAATTTTTTGCGGCATGCAGTGCATAGTTTTGCATACGTTCTGTTTGGCTGGCAGCTGCTTGTGCTTACTTCACTGATCGGGAAAAGGTTGTTTAAACCTGATTTTGATAGATCAGATCTATTTCTTATCGTTCTTTCAACTTCTTTGGCCCCGTTGGCCGTACTTCACTGCTTTGCACGGTGCACAGAATAATAGTTTTTTCTTAGTTGTGTGACTGTTGATTAGAGAAATAAATTCTGTTTTAGTACATATGCTAATTAATGTTGATTTGTGCATGTTATTAATCTGTTGTTTGGTTTGGTAACATGTGCAGGTGAAGCCGCCGAAAGGTCTGACGGGAAGAATGAGAGAATTGTTCTGTGAGCAGGAACAGCAACGGCAGGAGTTGTTGCTTCAGCACTCCAAGGAGAGAGTAAGACGCTCGACTTGCTAATATGTTTGTTACAGTTACATGTGCTCGTGCTGCTGAGCTTTAGAAGTGCATGTAAATAAGTAATTTATGGTGCGTTAGCTGTGAAAATCCACCAAACAGTATAATGGCTGTTCTGACGGTGAAGTGTTCTACCTTGGAGCTCGCTCTCCTTCAGTCTCCGGACCACTATCTGGAATACTGGAATACATTGCCGGATTGTCTGAGAGATCTGATTCTTTTCACTGACACTTTTAAACGCTATTTAAAACACTTTCTGTTTGCTCTTTACTACAGTGCATTAGAAACTTTTTGTACCTCTCCGCTATTATTGATCGGCATTGTACTCGTATTGTACTGCACACGCTCTTGCGTTTCGACAAGTTGTGTTAGTAAACGAACATAAAGATGATGGGTTAGTTTGTGGGTTAGGAAAATGGGAATTCCACAAAGCCAGTTTCGGTTTCCGTTTCCATGCAGCGTTGCTGATGGGCGGCGTGTGTGTGCGGTGCGTAGGTGCGATTGGTAATACAGGCCGAGCTGGAGACGTTGCGTGTCTACGAGCGTCAGTCGTGTGGTGTGGACCGTGGCAGATGTGCGCTAAGTGCTTGCTGTCTGCTGGACACGGCGACTGCTGCTGCTCAGCTGTTGCCTCCAGCAGACACCGGACACCCTGAGCGACTGCAGTCAGCCAGCCAAACCAGCAGCCCTGCAGACTGCGCCCAGATGATGCGAGACGTCAACGAGAAATTCAACGGATTCAGAGTAAGTGCGTGGACTAACATAAGCGTCACTGCCTATACTTCGAACAATGTTCACACTGACTTTGAACTTAACAAATCGTTCTGCATAACAGAAGATAAGTCAACGTGATGTGGTCTTCACCTTCTGTCTTGTAACTTGAATTAGAACTTTTTAAACGCTACTTAAAACGCTTTCCGTTTGGTTTTTGCTCTTTTCTGATCTCGACGCTACAGCGCATTAGAAACTTGTTGTCTTCGCAAGTAGGTTTGTAGCTACATGTCTGCTCTGGCAAACATTTTCACACGATTTCAGTTTTTTTGCTATTCTCCAGGACAGGCAGAGTCAGACGCGTGATGGAAGGAAGTGGTATTTCATAACATTTTGTGCTAACGAAACTCCGTGAGTCAGTGCCACTCGGTGCTTTGTTAAGATGGCAAAACCAAATTCCTCTTGTTACTTCCACAACGAGGATCGACAGCCTGTAAAGAAACTAATTTTAAGATGTAAACAGATCTGCTGCCACCGAGTGTTAAGTAGTGCTCTGAGAGAGGATGTTGTGGTGTTGTGACACAGGAAGATCTGTTGGTGCGTCACCATCACGAGGCTGATATCCTGTGTGCTACTCAGCGTCTACAGTGGGACTGGGCGATGGGCCAGCACACGTGGCCGGCGTCAGCATTCAATGAGTACGTGCCAGCAGTCGAAGTCAACGACCGACTTGATCTGCTCCTTGTCTAGATCCAACCTACTTCTCAGACCTGCTTTTTCACTTCTCCGTGTCCATTTTGTTCGTTCAGAAAGGAAATACAAACGTTACCCGTAGAACTACTGGACAGCTGGGCACTTTGTATTATGTACTAGACGAGACATTGCTGCTTGACAAACGACAGTGTCTCGTCTAGTACTTAAAAACGTAGTAAGTACACTACACGAAGTTGGCACGATTTTGACAGTATGTTTAAACGCAGAAAAGGAACTAAAATCAGCAACTCTGTCTGCTGCCAGGCAGACAGTTGCAAATGATAATGAGACTTCAGCTGATCGCATTAACTTCATCAACTGCATCGTTCATCGGGTGCCGCGAAAGTGCAGAAAAAAAATCCATCTTCATCAGCTGTTGCTCAGCACGGAAGTAGGCATCTAAATAAAGCCGATTGTTTGTTGTTTGTTTCCCTTAACCACTTCATATTTTTGGTCTGTAGCGTATGACACTAAAGTCATCCATCCCTTTTGTCACTGCCCTTGCCCAAATCATGCCCACTGCTAAATCACGAGGTACGAGAACTGCATCGCGAACCCAGTCCTTGGTCCGATCGGTAGTTTTATATTGATTACATAATGACTGACGTTGTACGATTGTTGTCAAGTTGTTGTGGCGTTAAGGCGCATATACACTGTGCGACTGGTCTGGCAGACAGACCAGCTTGCCAAGTAAATTTGCTCAAGTTTACGTTGTTTACCTGCGCCTTAAGATAATGTCGTCGTCGTCTTATTTTTCGACCAGGCGTTTATTGGTTTGTACGTACGCGGTTGATGGTTATATTTTGTAATTTTGATATTTTTCCGCTCGTCGTCAGTGAAATTGTTGGACGTGTGTAAAGTATCTGTGTCGGGTGTTTAGCGAATTTTGTTGTCTGTAAAGCAGATCTCATTAACTTCATTTTGGACATTTCCTAGACATTATTTTTTGCAATGCGACTACGTAAGCAGCGCATTTGCGGCATTCTTGGTGATGAACGATGATACGTTCTGTTAATTGATGTTTTACTTACTTAATTGTGGACTTTTTGGAATAAAGAGCCGTCGTCCTTTGTATTTCGTCAGGAAAACCCGTTTCTGTTATGCTGGACAGTGGACATCGTATGTTTGATTCAGCATATTGTTCGCTAAGTGTTAACTGTGCGATGATCCCGTTTTTGTTCAGTTGAAGAGAAAACGAGGTAGCCGTTGTGCATTGCAATAATGAATCTTTGTCGTGGGACCAGACATGCATGATGTCGCTCGAAGGCGTTGTGCATCCGTCCAATGTGTTGTGCTGTTACATTACTGACAGTTTTGACGTCGAAATAACTTAAATCTCAAATGATCAGAGTTTTTGTTGGCTTTTTCACAGTTTCATACAACAAAGCACAAAATGTCATACTTTGTCAGCAACATAACTATGAATTTTCGTCTGCGGCCAGCTGACTGTTAATACAATCTCAACTTTATAGATTTTGATTTCGATGCGTTAAAAGTAGACCCTGCTGGGAATAGTCTGTAGATTTTAAAAGCATAGCAGTGGCGGATCCAAAGGGGGGGGGGGCAGACGTGCGGCCGCCCGACCCTTTTGAGCTAACATAAGTAAACACTATATGCTGTGCCGAACTGCTAATTAAAAAGTTCGTGTATCAGGAAAATGATTAAAATTATTGCCACCGGATGTCATATTTTAAGGCTAAAATGCACCGGATTCGATTTTGGCTGCGGCTCTGCCCCAGAACGCGCTAGGGGTGCTCACAGTGCTCCCCCAGGCTCCCTAGCTGGATTTCAGGGGTTTTACTTCTAAGGGAAAAGGAAAAGGAAAAAGGAAGGAAAAGGAAATGGGGAGGGGATGGGGA
>Ga0209671_1007493_pt1 | contig 11335 bp, 7 predicted proteins | sample WorMetHERISLAND2_2_FD_187401 | JGI IMG/M metagenome (GOLD analysis project Ga0209671, IMG submission 187401) | Marine gutless worms symbiont microbial communities from Max Planck institute for Marine Microbiology, Germany - Olavius geniculatus... | ecosystem: Host-associated > Annelida >...
TCTCAGTATCAGTGCAAGATAAGGCCTAGGTTACTATTAATCACTAACAGAAAGTCGTACACTGGCTCTCGATTGGCGCCGAATTCAATGACCTTAAATGACCTTGAACGCCAAAATATTGGGTTTTATGGATTTTCTTGGCGATTTCGGGCTGCGACACAAGTCCATATCATTCACAAGATGGCGCCACGAAACTATCGTTATGCGATCTAAATAAAGAATTTGGTATTTGTATATTAACTTAGCGTTAACACCCCAATTTTTAGCTAACCTACTGAACCGGAACTGCTACAGGCTTTCGCGCGTCTCGTGAACATTAGCTCGAATTTTTTGTTATTACTGCATCTGCTTAAAATGTTCCCCTCCAGCATAAACGCAAGCGGTGGACTTTGACGCGACTCGCCAACAGTACGTTTAGTAATGCGCGACCCAGAGCGGCTCACTCGCTGTTGATACATCACTTTAGTTTGTTGACGTACCATCTTAAAATAAATGTGATTAGTGTTAAATATGCAACATATTTTCAACGATTTTGTCATTTTAGTGATTTTCTGAGCCGACGCATGCGCTCCCCAATATTCATTGTTGTAAACGACCAGACTACGACTTCTGCATTTTACAAGGTTACAAGGTAGTGTAGCAACAGTTATAAAGTGAGGTAAGCTAAACTATAGTCACTTAAGTCAAGTTTCTTCGTAATGTTGTATGCCAAAAGTTATCAAAATTAGCCAATGTTTCACGAATGTATTCAAAACATAAAAGTTGCACGTTTTTTTATTGAGACACGGTTTATGTACTGCACAATCCAAAATATCTGTGATAAAGTATCATCATGAGACTTTTTTACACAAACGTGGCTTCATCACTCAGCAACATTATTGTAAATGTATCAATTGAAAAATTGTTATTGAGTACATTGTTTTTACTCAGTGATCACTGTCTGTCTGTTTTGTATATGATCTCTATCAGTCTGTTTCTCTATCTCCCCCTTTCTTTGTTTTTTGTGTATTTACTATTTGCTACCAAACTATTGTGGTGAATTAAGTTTTGTATACAAGCTGCGGTTTTGTACGTTTTTTTATCAGGAGTACTGTGTACTGACCGCACTGTTGGTCGTTCTCGTCGCTGTTGTCGCCACAGTCATTGTCTCCGTCGCACACCCAGCCGGTGGGAATGCAGCGACGATACGCCCCAGCACCGCACGTGAACTGTCCACTCCCACACGCCGCCATCTCTGGACCAACACATCGACACATCCAACACAGCGTACGACAATCAGTCAATCGCTCGTCAGGAATTCTTGATTAAAGTGGCCTAAATAATGAAACTATGCTGCCATTACGTCCACTACGACTCACATCCAGGAAATAGCCAAAAAAAGATTTCGTGAAAAGGATGGTTGAGTCGCTGACGAAATGTGGATAACAACTCGGCAGACGTCATGTCGTCCAGCAGGTCGTTCCAGGTTCGTGGGCCGACAACGGGGAAAGTCGGATTGGTCGGCGACGGTCGTCAACTTGACCAGAGGCACTGCCAGACGGTTGGTGCCTGCAGAACGGAGAGGTCGGCGGCCAGGAATATCAGACTCGTACTTGAGTGGGTCAAGATATTGCGCCAGGAGCAAAACACATATTTAATGCGTAGCCTTGTAATCTTTTCCTGACAGTAACAGTACCAATTAAAACAATATAATCTAGGCTATCGACAGTTTATTCTAGCATTAGATAACAAGTACAGCAATAAACAACAATAGGCCTAACACAATGTACAGAAATACAGATTAAAAAAGCACAAAAGCAAATACTGCAAACTTCGCGTAATTTAAAAAAAAATTATTTAAACGTTTTAGCGGATATTGTTGTGGTCAGACTAAAAGTACTGACGTCGTCGATGATTATTCAATGACCATGTCTGCACGCAGTAGATGCTCAAAATGAGTAGCAACGTCGTGAAACCGTCTCGCACCATCATCATCAGCAACAAAAGCCGTGCTCACTGATGAATTAGCAACGACAGGATGCAGTATGTACCACACACTATACCTCTTATATATGCATATTATGCCCGTGTCACAGGCACCCACTGTTGATATAATCATGGGCGTAGCTGTTTGCATATAAACCAAAAAAATAAAAAAATACAAGCAGAGCGCTAAAAAATTAAACTAATAGTTTTACTTTGATTTTATCAAAAATACGTATAATTCTTACAAGACACATTTCTTTTTTGCATTTTATGTGCATATTGAACAGCTGTAATGAGAAAAATCAAAACAATGCAACCGCACGTTAGCATGATGTTCCTAGATATTACGATCAAGAACAAAACAGTTTGTGATATGAAAGTAGTTTTTAAAAGATAAAAAAAACATTTTTGTGTGGTATTGTTCGAGCTCTATAAACTTTATTTCTGGTTTAGGCCTAAACGTCATAAACACTACTGTCAGAAGAACAAAGTTCACAAGCGTTAGAAAACAAATAATTTTAGGAAATCACTTGTATATAAGTTTTTTCTTATTGTTATCAGTTGGCGATTTTTTTGAAGTAAAAAACTAAACAAAAATTTATATTGGCTGATTTTCTAATGACAACTTTGAGTCTGTGTAAAAATTGAACTTTATATTTTGCAAACTTTTTACGTGCGACAGCAGAATGCTTCGCGCGTCTTAGCCATAGTCTATTCGTCTGTCCGTCTGTCTGTCACACTCGTAATCTGTATCAAAACGGTGCAAGCTAGAATCACGAAATTTTCGCTGTGGCTGCCTCAAGAACTCTAGTTTTTTTGACAAAATTTCACGCCGCTGGGTGAAAGGTTTTTCCACGAACAAGGGCGCAAAAGAAGGGTACCCCCTAAAAGTCCTCATTTTACTAATATTGGCTCGTCTAGCGTAAAAAACGGTTACAGATAGGCGCACACATATCGTAACAAACACTGGTAGCAAGGTTTTTAAAGCTATCAACATCGATAACCTTGAACGACCTTAAACCCTTAAAATAAGGAGTTTTAGTGAACTTTTTTGCGATTTCTTGCTACGACACACATTTTAAGAATAAATTACGCCAAAACAACTGGTGATAAACCAAAACAACCTGTGAATGAAATTTTCAGCATTAAACGTAGATTTTAGCAGTTTAAGTCCCGACCTCTTAGGTTCAAAGAGGCATGTGCACGCGGGCGTCAAAAAGGAGTACCTCAATAAAAAAGTGGTTATTTTACCGAAATTGGCTTGTCTAGCATAAAAACGGTTGCAGATAGGCATACATATTCTGTTTATCATAACAAGCATTGGTGACGAACTTCGTACGAGAGTCAACATCGATGACCTTAAACTTTCAAAATAGGGGCTTAAGTGAATTGTTCGCGATTTCGGGCTCTCACACACATTTTAAAAGTAAATTGCGCAGAAATAGCTGTAGATAGACCAAGACAAACTGAACATAAAATTTTGTGCGTTAAACGTTGATTTTAGCTATTTAAGTCCTCATCCGCGAGGTTCATTGAGGTCTGTGCATGCGAGCATCAAAGAACAATACCTCTTAAAAAGTGGTTATTTTACCGTTATTTGCTCGTTTGGCGTAAAAATTGTTGTAGATAGGCATAAACGTGTTGCTTATCATAACAAGCACTAGTGACAAGCTTTCTAGTGGTGTCAATATTAATGATCTTAAACGATTTTAAACCCCCAAAATAAAGGTTTTTAATGTTATTTTGCAATTTGCGGCTGCGACACAAATTTCAGGAGTAAATCGGGAGGAAATTGATGAAGATATAGACCAAGACAACCTGCGAATAGAAACAGCTAAGGCTGTCGCGCGTTTTATGAACTTTGCTCAAATTACTTGTTACTTTTGTAAACGCTTGTGTACAGCTAAAATATTGTTTTAAGTATTGTGGTAAACAATTTATTGTAAATTATGAACTTTTTCAAACAGTAAGATGAACTTTTCACACTTTAGAACTATGTGTTTTTCAATTTGGTGCGCACTGGCTACGCCTGCGAATACGATCGCCCGCATGTGCAGTCAGACGCAAATTAAAACGCCGTTCTGGTGCATATATCGCTTCAGCTGGTGCGATCATTATCTGTGATGCGGGTCAGATGAGCTGTGACATAGTGCTGGACGCAATTACTCTTCGTAGACTTACACCAATTTCCACATTTGCACTTTCATACACGATTATAAACCAATTCTAAAACCTGATCGCATAAAGGTCAGGTCAGTCGACTGAGTGGTGCATTATTTGTTTTCTCTCCTAGCAATTTACTTTATATAATTTTCGGTATTATTGATCTGATCGGGTCACATCGTTTTACGCCCAGTGCTTTAATTGCGAGTTTTCTGCTGACTCTGTATTGTCAGTGATTTTTAAGGTCATTTAAGGTCAATGATTTTCAGGTCATTTAAAAACCAATATGCCACTTCCTATTAGTGATTAATAGTAACCATGGCCGTATCTCTCACCGTTTCCAAGATATGGTCAGTTTTTCATTGAATTTCCTACCCCCGTTTCCATTCAACCCCCAATTTGAAATTGTTTCTTGTGCACTAAATTCCTGAAATTTTGTATGATTAAGTTCAACAAACATAGCTAATTATTCGTGTAAAAAGTTTTCCCTTATGACCTAAATTTTAGCCACAATACATCAGTTACTGACGGACGGACAAACAGACAGACAGATGAGGACAATCATGTCAATAGCTGGACCGTTACTTTTTCTGAAAAACTGCATAATATTCTACCATTATGTATAGTGAATGGGTTAACAGGGTGCCTTTATTGTTGTAATTATTGGTGAAACACAAGACAGACGAGTGACGGACGTTTTGACAACACTGCTGTTCGCGTCGACATCCTCAATCAGCACAAGCAGAGCGCCTGACTGCAAGGCAGTGGCAGCGTTAATGGGCTAATATTAGTGCACAGAGATAATTTCAGCCTCGGTACGTTCCGGTTAACACACGGATGCAGTAGCAACATAACGGACGTTTCACTCGCACATTCGTGGGAGAAGAGTTGGTCTATTCGCACCCACGTCGGCATTTTGGGATGTAGGCCTACGAGTAGTTAGGGTGGTATAACTAGCGGCCGGCAAGGTTTCAATCCGATCCATTGATGGTCGTAAATTTATAATTTGTGATACAGTCCTCATAATAATTAATAAATAGTAGCGGTATTACTAATGTACTTCTGCTATGCTGCTAAAACTATAAATGTATTTATGATTAAAGGTTAGTTGAACGATATGCGCTATATAAATTCACATTTTACTTACTTACTTTTTGCTTGAACACGATCAGCAATTGCATGTAATTTGTAATTGAAGTACGTTTAAGCCAGTAATCTGCCCAGCTCTCTGACAGTACTGAGAGTGAGACGTTTGCGTGCTGTAACGTTAATCGATCAGCGATCTGTAAAATGGTAATTGCGTTTTGCTAAATATAGGGTGTAATTTCATGTACCATTTCGTTAGCAGGCTAGAAGAAGCTAAGCTGTTCCAAAATGTTTCTGACCCCATCTCATTGGGCCGCTTGACGGCTCTCCATTAATCCTGCGAAGTGTGTAAGCTTCGCGGTAGAGTCCGGGGCAAAGCTTCAGCCGCAAGCGCATGCATTATTTTGCATCTGGTGGTGGCAATTTTTGCTTATTTTTATGCGACGCTTACTGATTTAGACTTGTTCGACCAACCCACTAAACCCACTCTCGGTAAGGTGCCTGGTTAGATGTGAAGCTGCATGTATAGCTGCCGCTGTTAGGGCTATGTAGCTTTTTCTGCATACGGTGTAGCCTATATTGACTCGGTGTAATGGCTGAACGGAACATTGCCGTTATGGACAGCAATAAAATACTAAAGTCGTTAGCACAGGCGAGCTGTCCGGGGTTTGTTTGCTCCCGCTTTATTGGACTACGTGACTATTTTCTACACCGGAACAGCTTTTACTTCCACTGCTGTTGCTGCAGTAACGATATAGCGTCGTTTGTTCATCGTGACGTTGATGGTAGAGTTCAGAAAATTTCATCACGTTTCGGTGCGTTATGGATGGATGGTAGCATTCCGTGATTCAATAGCGCTCAGAATATAGCCTATTCGTTTTGCTCATTTCATGTTATCGACGCAGAATGCAAGCAGGACGTGCATGATATTTCTGTAGGGCCCAATACGACAAATAACATCAAATGAAGAAGGCTTTAGACTATGTTAGTGATTACCAACTAAAGTCAGCTTGTAAGGACGCCATGCATAGCCCCATCTAAGGTTACCCAAATGATTTTTGCTGTTTTAAAGGACTGATCGTTTTTACACACAGTTGTAAACTGGCAAGTTTTTCTTACATATACATTTGCTGTTTTATTGAAAGAAGTCGGGGAATGAGCCTGTCGCATGTAAAAAACGCTATCAGGAGAGCAGTATACCTCCGGTCGAGTACAAAACGTTGGATGTGTCTACTACTGCTCTGCTTTTACTACGCTGCTGCTCGTTATACCTGGAAATCAAGGCTGTGATGGACTTCGTCTGACGTCATCTAATTGCCAAACCCTCAGCCCGCAACTCCGTCAGATGCAAGGATCTTGGTGATATTTGTTGTACAAATCGAGGTATAGCCCATTTTGTCTTAACTTTTGTTGCCATGACAACAAGGGTCTGTCGGGGTAAAATTCAGTTAGCAGCATTTGATGGCCCATTTCCGAAAACTCTAACACAGATGCAAAAAATCTCGCAGACATCTTTTACACAAGCCGAGTTATAGCCAATTTTGTCCCGAATTTTGTTGCCATGGCAACGTGAGTCGGTCGCGGGAAATTCGATTGGCAGCATTTGATGGCTCATCCCCATAGTCGCCCTACAAATGTAAAAATCTCGCAAAATTCTCATACACAAGCCAAGTTATAGCTAATTTTGTCTCAAATTACGTTCCCATGGCAACGGGGTCGGTCGGGAAAAATGCGGTTGGCAGCATTCGATGGCCAATCCCGAAAACCCCCCTATAGGAGCAAAAATCTTTTACGCAAGCCGAGTTATAGCCAATTTTGTTCCAAATTTTGTTGCCATGGCAACGGAAGTCAACCGGGGTGAATATAAATGTCACCGTTAATTAGGCCGATCCTAGAACCAAAAATTACGACTCTATCTTGCACACAACGGAAGTTATGACGGTTTAAAAAAATTTAAAATTTTTCCCATAGGCGCCATTGTATTTTTTTTCGAATTTTTTGAATAAATAAGTCAAAAATAATTTTTTTTTGTAACATTAAAAAGGCACTTTCTTGCACAGAACCGCGTCATTTGACGTATTAAGCGTAAAAATCGGTCTAACGGACTCGCCTGTAGGCGAGTTCAAGAACCAAAAAAAGTGAAGTAAATTTCGAACAGGAGCGGTGTATATTTTACCTATATGGGGAGCAAAAACCCCTGGGCGGATTGAGCCCAATTTTTGGTGGTAGGGGTCTACGACGTAATCACGCCATTCAAATTTGGTGACGATCGGTTACGGGGTTTTTGGTCGGCTGAGGGTCAAAGTTTGCCGTTTCCCATAGACTTTAAAGGTCGTCCTTACAACACTCACACTATCGTGTGAGGTGTGATGTATCAAAAAGACACAGGATATTAATCCAGCAGCCGTATCAATAGCCGCAGTCACCTGAGCTATTTATACGTCTGCCGAATCAATATCAAGTCCTACAAGGGCCGGCTATTTATACGGCCTCCAATTTGGATAACCTTAGCCGGCACGAACACCACCAAATGGTGCTCATAGGTACCGGTTAAGGCCGTACGAGTCTTTGCGGCAGCAGTTTGGGTTCACGCCGAAGCGCCGCAGGGACGGCAGAGCCGTCGAGGACTGACAACCTCAGCCGTAGCCTCACGGATCGCCAGTCCGCCAACCGGACCTTAAGCCTAGCAAGACCATCACGGAAGCTAGTCGGCAAGTTTTGTTCTTATTTGCAGGAACCTCGAATTTACAACCCATATTCAACGCTAATTTTTGGTGTCCACTATTGTCACATAAATCTTTCAAAACGCTAACCCTAACCCAAATTTTAACCATAACTCTAACCCTAAACCTTAATCCCAATCCCTAAACTCTACGCGATAATATTCACACCAACTCTAGTCTTCGGCTGCTCGCCGTATCACCGGAGAAACATAATCATTACGTAAATGGTGCCGCATTTACTGGTTCATATCTTAACGTTAGCGAATATGAGCAACGCGGCAGCAGAAAAAGCTCGTTCGGTCACCGCAATTTGCCGGTCAAGTGCGCCGGAATCGTTCCATGATTAGAAAGAGGTAGAACGTAAAAGGATCGCCGCATGATTTGCTGGTAACGGCTTCTAAAGATCACCGACAATGCATACAAGATCATAAATCGTGCTTCATGCCGACGCCTATATGAAAACAGCTTTAAGCCGGCAAAGCCCAGAGAAAAGCTCGGGGATGAAGCATAAAAAGATCAGAGGAGCGGCAGCATTCCTTACAACCGTAGCCATGAGACTTGGATGGGATGCGAAGTAGGCTCAGAGTTGCGCTAGTGTCTAGTCGAAACAAGACAAGATAGATGTGACACTGTGCCTCACATCCGTACACAGTGTCACAAAAAAGACTTCGCTTAAAACTGCCACATTACAGTCAACTTAATTAAACTCGGTGCTGATCTTCGTTTCCTTATAGCCCTCAACCAGACATCAAATTTACATTGCAAGACCACGAATATGTGGTTACTGCGTCGCGCGGTCCGTCTTTTTATGTCCTATAGCTTGTGCTGGTACTCATTGTCCCTAACCATGGATGAGCAACCAGGCGGAGTTGAGTTGATTTGAGCGCCTCGGTTAAATACCAAGAGAGTAACAGTATAGCCTACCGCAAACAATTACTTACATCAGTTACAAACTAGTGAGAATTTAAGAAATTTTATGTGTGCATTAAATAAGCGGTACGTTAAGCTGTATTAAATTCAATGTAAGCTAGCAGGTAAGCTATGGGCAAAAATACAATAAGTCTTTTTGAGGATAAGCCAAAAAGTGACACCATTTCATTTTCAGTATTCAAGCTTTCTGTCTTGTTTGATGAATTATATTTGCAATTTTTGTTTGCGCACGTATCATTTTGATTGACGACGTTCATTTGCTGGTGTAAAAAAGTTTTGTTTTTATGCGAATAAATTGCAATTTCGTCACAATGGTTGGGTTAACTAGCGACGAACATTGTTTGATTTACAATTTACGTGTGCAGAAAAAACTGGGGTTTCGAAAGAATCTCGAACATTTTTAAAATAAATGAACGCATTTAAACTGCGAATAATTGATAGCATATGTTACAGTTGTTAAAGCAAAAAACTAAAAGGTGTTTTGCTGTATATTTGGCATTATAATGACATAGTTGAAAGAAGTGTCACTTTTTGGCCCACCCGGGATAGACACAGGTGGATAAATAGCACACATAATGTTGCAGCGCTGGTAGTCGTCCGTACGGCAACGGAGCGTGTAACTTTAGCTTTCATTCGTCGTCGTCGATGTGGCTCCCGAGGTCTCAAACCACAGAGGTTGCATAAACACGGCTGAAGTGCCTGCCTTTTACAGAAAAAGCTAAAAGTGGCAAGAAGCTTCGCCAACGCAAAGAAAAGAAACACCACGACATCACAGGGCATTACGACATGCAGTAGGCCTATAAGGCCCATTGCGATTAGGGCTAATAAGTGCTGGCAAAAACCATCAAACAGTTCTCTGCCACAATTTCCTACAGCTTTCTGGAACTACTCGTATCTGCCAACGGTGGATACACTTGCGTTTTTCACTGTTTTACAAAGCTGACTCACAGAATGGCCGTTCTTTTTCCTACTGCATTTTTGAATAGGATTTTGGTCATTACGATGAAGCTTGACCGACGTCAAAAACGCAACGCAATGACACATGTTTCCCATAAACACGATTAGCGTGTGACCTAATTTACTGTGAAAAGCTAGAGCATTAATTATCTAATGTATAAGTAAACTGTTAATTAAGCGGATGGCTGCATATATCATGTCGGCACTAGATCAACATTTTCTTTTGCTTAAAAAACTACGCGACGCCGTTTCAAGTCGCAGTGCGTATGAGCTGCGAAGTTCCATAGACAGTTGAGATGGACACTGAAAGGTGGGTTTGGCTTACATCTGATTGAGATTCAGAGCGTTGCAGTTAAGCCCTGTGGACGAGCGTTGTTCTGGGTGATTGCGGAGACAACGACTTTGGGTGCGGCGGCCGGTGTCGGATGCTGCGCTGCATGTTAACGCGCTCTGCCGACACTACGTTCATTTCATTTCGTGAGTGCTTTTGGCGACGTCATAGGCCTAGTATTCAGTTCAGCCAGATGTCAGCTTGACAGAAGTCCAACACGAAATTCAACAGGGGACAACGCAGTACAGCTATGCCAACTCAAACTCCTTTGATGCGCATTTTCTTTCTAGTGTGATTTGATTTTTGTCATATTCACTGAACTTTGCAAAATGTCACTCATTAGTTTTCAGTGGGTTGCTGATTTCCCGCCGTATGTTACACGAACGTTAGCACGCACCCGGCCTGTCTGATCCCGACGTCTCAGTGGCAATACAATTAAGCAGACATTAAGAAATCAAGTCTGTACGGCGGTTCGCATTTAGCGTATATATTAATACACTGTGTTTTAAAAAATTCCCGCCATTTTCAACTTTAAGTTGAAAAACAATTATCAGATTTTGTTAATTTTTAGTAGAAATATTTTTGACACAACTTGACATCAAATAATTGTTCAGTTTCCCACCTCACCTAATGTTTGTTTTTGCACTACTTAGGGAAAACACAACCAGCGAAATATCACTTTTTATTTAATGCAATATGATTGTTTAATTAACATAACGCGTAAAACACATTTTGTTTACATTTTTGACACTTTGGCTAACAATTTATTTAGTTGTCCATTTTTAACTGTCTGCAAAATTGCTCGACGTCTTGGCCCACTATGTGAACACAGACAAGGAGACGCTTTCTCCATTCATTGACAGCAGTATCGATAATGTTCCGCTGCAAACTAATTCAGGCTGCACCAGTCGCTTCTTGACTTTACAAACATTCCTAAACTTCATCTGGTAAACACATTGCTGCATAACAGTCAAACCTTGTAATAGACCGGCTGTTGGAGCCCACAAATTTGAATGGACGGCATTTATTGACGTTTTTTCATTCATTTTATGTTTGGTCTGCTTTCCCTAGGTGGTGCAAAAGCAAACGTTCGGTGAGGTGAAAACTAAAACACTTATTTAATAGCCAGTTGTGTCAGAAATATTTTTGCCAAAAATTATTAAAATCTGCTAATTTTTCT
>Ga0209671_1007496_pt1 | contig 11332 bp, 9 predicted proteins | sample WorMetHERISLAND2_2_FD_187401 | JGI IMG/M metagenome (GOLD analysis project Ga0209671, IMG submission 187401) | Marine gutless worms symbiont microbial communities from Max Planck institute for Marine Microbiology, Germany - Olavius geniculatus... | ecosystem: Host-associated > Annelida >...
GAGCTACCGTTTTTATGAGTAATATTTATGCTTGTTTATTCAATATGTCAATGGCGGTGTAGGTCACGTGCTGGTGATGACTCGTGAGGGAACGAAGTCGTGTGGAATCTTCGACCGTACGTTTGCCGTTTACTCTTCTCTCGTCTCTTTTTTCATTCCTCTTGTCGTCATGCTTGTAGTAGTAATGATAGTAATACTACTACATGTAGTACTAATCGCACGACAAGAGGTTTGTTAACGCTATGCGCTGTATGAATTTACGTCGTGTCACCACTCACTTATTTCACTTACTTATTTATTGTCGTCATGCTTGTCGCCGACGCCCGGTCAATACACACGCTGCGACGCAACTTCCGGTTCTCGGAGTCTTCGGGCGGAGGTCTGGGCAGCGTCAGAAATACCAGACAATACAGTGTACACCGTCACAAAAAATTGTCAAAATTGTTTTTGTCATAACTGCGTCAAATTTCCACTACGTTTGATAATTTTTAACAGGTAGACGGCCAAGACAATGGAATTATGCAAAGTGCATTCACTTTCCACCTCACCTAATCTGTGTGAATGCACTACCGTGTGATACACAGATGCTCCATGTTGGCAGAGGGCTGGGCAGCGTCAGCAGCGGCGGCTGTGAGGCACGCTACCGGTGTTCAACGGCCGGCGGCACTGAGTCTTCTGCAGCTGTGTCGAAACCCTGGCTGAGTCGACACAGACAACGAAGACACCGTAGTGGTGCTGACATCGACGACGAGGAAGATCTGGAATCTTCGGTTGCTATCGCCGAGACTAACATTGACCGACATTCACCGTCCAGGACGACAGAGAACCAGCTGGCACCGGAAACAGCGAGAGTTGGCGGGAGGCTGTCTAGCCCTGGGACAGGATCTGCACTGGAGCCGCCTAACTCAAGTGTATGCGACGATTCCGACTCCAGTCTGTGCGGAGATCTGCCGTTGTAATAGTGGTGGTAGGCTTAATTGTAGTAGAAGTAGTGGTAGTTGTTGTTGTTGTAGTTCTTGTTGATGTTGTAGTTGTAGTTGTAATAGTAGTTGTCGTCGTTGCTGTTGTAGTATAAGTTTGTGTTGAGATTTCTCGTCGACGTAGTAGTAGCTGTAGGAGTAGTAGTAATAATAGTAGCAGTAGTTGTTGTTGTTGTTGTCGTCGTCGTCGTTGCTGTTGTTTTTGTAGTAATCTGTGCGAGATCTGTCGCCGCCTTCACATCGTCGTCGCTTCGACGTCGAAGACGAGACTCTTTCTCCAACGCTCACAAGACATCAACAACAACTACTACTACTATACTACGTCATGTCGTCTTCAACACTCACGAGACCCGGGGACGCTGGGCGTAGACAGAGGCACGCCAGGTCGACTCACGGAGGCTCGGGCCGGAAACACAATCGCAAGCACTAAAATAAATCTGAGGCGCAATTCACCGTCGTTGTCATAAGATTTATCTTAAAGTATGTCTTAAGAGCATCTTACGGCAAAAGTCAAGATGTTTTGAGATTTTTTTTCGTTTATTTAAAACTTTCAAACAATAATTGTCCTAAATTCCTCAGACGCCAAAAGAAGTGATCATAAGATTTTATCTTAAGATACGTCGTTGCGTAAATTAGCTCATCGTCTGTCTTGAGATGACCTAAGTGTAAAAAATGTCTTAAATCATCTTAAGATCTTCTGTGAATCGGTCCCCGAGTCGGGCCGGAAGCACAACCGGTCGGTCGTCTACATTAACATGCTGACGGTCAGCGGCGGCAGCGGATCCGCAAAAGCAGGCCCGCTGCGTATTGGCGGCGGCGGAGGGGCGGGTGTAAAGGTCAACAGTCGCGAGCGTCGAGCGGAGCGAACACTTATCTGGGTCTTCCTCGCGTTCGTCGTTCTCTGGCTGCCGTTCTTCTGCGCTAACCTCACCTACGGACTGTGTCAAGGTTATTCAAGGTCATTTAAGATCATTCAAGGTCATCTGTTTGTGAAATGGCCGTTCAAGGTCGTTCAGGGTCAGCTACGGACTGTGTCGGTCGTGCGAAGTGCCGGCCGACGTGTTCGCGGCGTTCACCTGGCTGGGTTACCTATCGTCCGGCGTCAACCCTTGCATTTACACCTACCTGAACTCGGACTTTCGCATAGCGTTCCGCAACATTCTCGCCTGCCGACGACTGGCCGGCAGATCGGCCCGATTTCCGCGACAGTATTCTTGAACTTATTTACATGTCTAGGGTCTAGGCCAGTGACAGCAGTGGCGTAGCCAGAAATTTCAATTGGGGGCCTCGTTTCCCTTCCCCTCTCTTACCTTTTCTTTTTTGTTTCTCCCCTTTCTTTTCTCCCCTTTTTACCCATTCCTTCCCTTCTCTTCTTTTCCCCTCTATCCCTTTCCTCTCGTCGCTAAAATGTAGGACCCCCTAAAATCCAGCTAAAAGGTCTGGGGGAACGGTGTGAGCTACCCAGCGGGGTCAGGGGCGGAGCCCCAGCCGAAATCGGACTTGATGCATTTTAGCTTTATAAGATGAGATCTGGTGGCAACAATTTTAATTATTTTTCCAAAAATAAACTAACCAAATTGGCAAATTTCGTGCAGTTTAAACGTATGCTTATGTTTTGTCTGGAGGATTGGGGGACTGGGCCCCTTGGGTCCCCCACGTGTCTACTCCACTGAGTGATGGCACTGAAGTACGTAAGTAGACATTGGTTTACGCGTTTAAATGCCAGGCGTCACTGATTCGGCACAAAAGGGTAAGTCTTGTAGATGAGTCTTAAGGAAAACTTTGTAAAGAAAACGGCGCAGAAAATGACGCAATGACATCACTGAGCTGTTCGTCACCATTCCTAAATAATGTCTGATAGATTCATTCTTGCACGGCACCCCGAACATTGTCGAACGGAATGAGGTTGAGGCTGTTGAGGCCACCAGTCCTGAAAGACTAATTTTTAGTGTTTTTTGTTCGTTTAAATGCATATTTCGCGTGTTTCGTTTTTCGAAGGTAATGCAAAAACAGGCGTTCGGTGAAATGGGAACTTAACGACCATTTTTGATGGCTAAATTTGTTGGGGGGAGGATATTCCTACCAAAAATTATTAAAATCTGGTAATCTATCTTCACGTTACGATCGATAATGTTGGTGTCCTTTTTTGAGACACAGTGTAGTTTTGTGTTTACATCTATTCACTTTAGCTTTAACGCGCTTCACATGGCGAACAATTCTATCCCAATCATTCTTAAATCATGCCGAGATAATCTCGACCATATATCTGTCACACAATTATTTGACATAGCGTAACTCTATATTATTTTTAACGTATAGAAATGATAATTGCCATTGTCTTTATAAAAGCAAGCCAGTGTGTATTTACGTGTAAAATAAAAATGCATGCCGTAAAACATTCGTGAAATTTTGAGAAACATTTTAGGGTCTTGCACATGTAGGACGTGATTACGCATAATTTAAACTTAACAAATAATTTTTTTGCAAATCCACAGAAATTACGTCCTGTATCCAACTTCAGGGTGCTAAAACATATCTTTGCAATATTTGCAGCAATGTTTTGCGACATGTTTATCTGCCGTTTAACCACGTGAAACCACGCCTGATTAGCTTCAAATTCTACTCAGTTCGATATGTCGTTTTATGACATGCTGTATATAAGCTGTACGACAAATCTGTAATGAATTGGAAATCTATATAGCAAAACAACTACAAGTTGTACAACAAGTCCATAAACATCGAAGATATACAGCAAACTCACTTCACCCTAAAACGCGAAGATGCTGGATAGCTTCAGCATATTGTACGACTTCTTGTCCAACAACTAATTCAAAGCAGTGGAGTTATGTGCATTACAATCTGATCGTACTAATAAGCGTTCTGTGAACTCTTGTCCGTCCGTTTGTCTGTTTGTCTGTCTCTTAACTAGAGAACGAAATAAGCAGAAAATCGAAATTATACGTGAACGTTCGTCAGCACACGAGTAACTGGTATTTAGATACTGCAGTGCTGGAGTGGATATGCGAGGACGCAGTCAGAGCTTATACCACTCCAGACAGTGCGGTATCGTAGTTAAACTATGCTTAAATTGCCAAGACTACATCGTCGTTTGCTTTATGATGCACGATTGCAGCCGAAAACTGTGAAAACGGTAGCAGAGCAAGCTAAGTGTGGTTTAAGTCAATTTCCTGCACAGATGTCGGACGGAGGGCCACATGATCTGTCGGCAGTGGATTGACCGACACGGTTTTCTAGTCAAGCGTCGTTCGCTGTGCTATGAAGGAAACTGTGATTGAATAATTGATTGATTGATTACCAAGTTTCGGTCCTATTTACAATTTTTGATTCAAAGCAAAAAAAAACAAATTTTAGTATTCTGTCCTTTTTCGCTGTCAATATACCGTATAGGCTGTTACAGATCCAGCAGTCCAGCGATGATGACTGTCAGTGAGTGAGTGAGTGAATAGTTTCTTAATGGCAAATCAGCACAAAATACAAAATGTCAGCAAATTGAGGCATTGACGAGACAGCCAGGGATATTGTCTGAGGCGTAGGCCCAAGTCTCGCCGTACAGTACTGGGCAGCTGCATTGAAACAACCTCGGACCCAAGAATCTGGAACCCAAAGACTTGGGACCCAAGGCCAAGGACTTGGGATCGAAGGACCTAGGACCATGGCCCAAGGACCTGGAAAACAAGGTCAGCTGCGGGCTATAACCTCTTGTGAAATGGCTACTCAAGGTCATTAGAGGTCATCATCCGAGTGTGAACTTGCCGTCGTTCAAGGTCGTTCAAGGTAGGCTACAGACTGTGCCGATCGTGCGAGGTCTGAGGCACCAGTCTCGCTGTACTGGGCAGCTGCAGCGGAAGGACCTCGGATCGAAAAACCTGGGACCCAAGGACCTGTGACCCTGGGCCGGGCAGGATAGACCCAAGCTGGTCTGTAGCAGCTTGGACGTGGCCGCGGACCAGGTGACTGTTGAATCCGTAGCGGTCGCCGCAGGCCAGACCGCAGACGTTACAGACGAACCTGTCGGCAACGCTGTGACAGCCCATGTGGATGGCATGTAGCACGTCGTCGTCGAATACAATGCCGCAGTACCAGCACAACGAAGTCGTCAGCTGATCCACGGTTGACGGGCGGGGGAACGAGGGTCCACGGGGGTCCACAGTGAACCCGGGGGATGTCTGAGGGTCGCTGACACCACTCCCAGCGGTGGGGATAGAGGTCAGGGTGCACTGGACAGCGACATCACGCGTGCCGTTTACTCCAATCGTCGTCGACGTCGTAGTCGTCAAGTTGATGACGCTGTTTTCGACTTTTCCAGCAGCCTCGGCGGCGGTTATCTGTTCGTTCGCTACGGCGCCGTCCTCGTTGACGTACGATAGGAATTCGTAGCGGAAACGTTTTCGCGGCGCCTGCACGAAGGATTTGTAGTCTCTACCATCAACCGTGATGGCGTCTTTGCGTTGCTGCGCTGCGTTTGGGCTTTCGTCGACCGTGATATCCGGCGGCGACTGGTCGATCGAACATTTTTTCACTTTCGGTTTTGAAGACGCAGTCCCGTTTTCGACCGGAAGTAGCTCGCCGCCGATTCCAGTGTTCGTTGTCGTAATCTGCTTTTCGGCAGCACCACCACCGCATCCGGTCGAGCTGACAGCGTACGAGCACAGTTCCAGTTTTCGTTTCCTCGGCGGCGGTCGCGTCATTTCGCGGTTACTTGCTACTTTTGGTGTGCCGTGTTGGTGGTAAGAACCGGAAGTAGTTTTTGGCCGGTTGTGTTGTTGACTGCTGGGAACGACGACGACTTCCGGTTTAATGTCGATCGACGGCGATGCTGTGGACAGCGGTTCCGGTTTCAGCGTCGGTGGACTGTCGCTCCTTCCCGGTGGGTCACGTGTTTCCGGTGCGACGGATTGTTTGACATCTGGTGCGTGAGCCGCCATGTTGGCTGATGACGTCACCATGGCTGATGACGTCACCATGGCTGGTGACGTCATCCAGTCCGTGGGCTTCATCAGGAGGTGACGTAGCGCCGGCAAAACGTGTGACGCAGGCCTGTAACAGTAACGACCCCGAACAACACATAAGTTTGCAGCGCAAACATATTTTAGATCATCAGTTTTCACTGAATATATGGCGTGATGTTGTTGCTAGCAGTTCAAAGTTTACTTTGCGAAATTTACAGAAACAAAAACACAGTACCCGTAAAAAGGTGCGAGCGAGAATCGAACCCCTGCAGTTTCAGACTCTTACTCACTCACCGCATCACCGAAGCTTCTCATTCAGCCATTCTGCGGTAAAAATATCAATTTAACTCGTGAGTTAAATAAATATACAAGGCTATAAGCTATGCAGATATTACATGTTATGTTTGCAGTATTGCTACCTGTTCACAAAATTCTTTTCTGACTGTGGCCAGTGGCGTAGACAAGGGGGAGCAGGAGGCATTTTTCCCTTAATTCTTTAAACAAGACATAAACACACGTTTACACTGCACTCAATTTGGTCTGTTTATTCTCGAAAAAATAATTAAAGTTGTTGGCACTAGATCTCACATTTTAAAGTTTTAATGTACCAAATTTTGGCGCTTGGGAGCTTACAACGCTTATCAGACTTTCTAGCTAGATTTTAGAAGTCTTACTTCTAAGAAAATAAAGGGAAAAAATAAAAAAAGGGAAAGGAAGAAGAGGGGTGAACGGAAAGGAGAGAAAGAAAAGAGGGAAAAGAGCGGAAAAAGAAAATAAAAAGATAAAAAGGGGAAGAAAGGGAAAGACGAAAAGGAAAGGTAAGAGAAAAAGAGAGAAAGAAAAGAAACGGAAAAGAGAAGGGAAAAAGAGGGGAGGCCCCCAATTCACATTTGTTGTTACGCCACTGGCCTTGGCCTTGAAATAAGCAGGTATTGGTTTTGGCCTTGAGTGTTCTGGTCTTGTTAACATCACTACCTGATACTAGCCTGTAGTACGACGAAACGACGGCTGCAGTGACCGTGGATTCGTCGCCTCGAGTCCTGTCTACTGCCGTTGTCTGGACTTCGGAGCTCTCAGACCCTCGAGCACGATGAAATCCGGACAGTGAACGAGTGAGTAGCTTCTTAAAGATACATCAGCACAATATAGGGCATTAATAAAGTGCCATAAGCAGCTGTTAACAGCAGATACCATACGCGTTAATTAAAGGTGCGTAGAGAGCGACAATTAAATGTTTTATTATGCCCACGATGTTTTTATGTAAGCTAATTGTACACGTAGTCTAGCCATTATGGTTGTAAGAACAATACTAAAAATTTTGGGGCAAGGCCCAACGTGAGTCGGCCCGGTGCCGTACGTATGTTTGGGAGGTAAAATTTGGGGGGGTTGAAATTCCCCCAGTAGCAAAGTCACGTGGCCCGAACTCCAATGCATTAGCATACGCAGAACGCGCATTGTCGACTTAGAGTTGGTCAACATCCGTGCCTGTTACATTTTAGTTAGTGCACTAAACTTTACCAAATTTTCTTTGTTCAATCCCGTACAAATCGTCCTCGATCAACTTTGTTTCCATGTTTTGATATCTCGATCGGTTCTTAAGATATTTGCGGTCAAAGTCGAAAGTTGTCCGAAATCAAGCCGAATTTTCGACTTTTGGCCCTCCCAAATTTCTGGGGTGCGGGACCCCAAAAAATTTGTACATAAGTGATTATGCCCACCTTATGTTCCGTTATGTGGCAAAGTTTCATAGAGGTACTCCCTTTACCCCGAAAGACACAAGCACGGATATGTCAAATTTTAAGCCAATTTTAGACCCTCTTTTAAAAAAATTGTAAAGGGGACCACCCGTCCCCGATAGAGGGTGCGCTAGCAAAACTTGGTCGTTCTCTAGCGCGTGTAAAAGATTGGGGACGCAGCACCCCTTAGGGTCCAAAATATGGTATTCCGAAAAAGCCGATTTGGGTGGGTATGATTTCACCCTTAGGTCTCTGAAATTGGTGAACCAAATTTTACCGCTTTTTTTCATCTAACGCGGGAGGAATCGCGGTCGATAAAGTATTTGACCGATTTCGAATATCTTCATCCACTCTGGAGATATTCGCCGCCGAACTTTGAAGTCGTCCGAAATCGGGCCAAATTTTGCATGTTTTTGGCCCCTAAAATTTTTTTTTGCGGAGGGCTTTCCGAAATTTTGGACCGGCATTATAAAATTCTGCTTAGTACTGATCGCCGTGCAAAATTTCACGCCGATCGGCTGACGCATCTTAAAGATTTCGCGTTGGACTAAAAAACATATCGAGTAAAACATAAGTTCGCTCCGAAAGCTATCGTTTCCGGGCGGACTAACAAGTGTATTGGTCAGTTCAGTTCAGCTATGTCGCTCTAAACGCGCCTTTAAAGATGACGAAATGTGCGTAAAATCAAGGCTATTAAGCTACGATAAAATAAACATTATATGCCACGGTAAAATTTTGCGTTTTTGATAAAGGCAATAATAATTTCAAGAGTTGACACGTTTTCAAAAAGTTTATTCAGCGTATCGATTCTGAAGTATGTATCTTCAAGGTACTGTGCTTAAAGGCGCGTACAGAGCGACGTAACTGAACGAAACTGAATACTGAACTGACCAATAAGCGAGCTCTGTTCAGTTACGTCGCTATGTAAGCACCTTAAGTTAGAGCAGTCCATCAAAATATGCTTAGCGGACTGGCAAACAGCACATACTGGTTGGTTTTTGGCCGACCATTGGGTCGAACGTTGGGCATATGTTGTCTCTCTGTCTGTCGTAGTGTTTGTCTGTAAAGCGTGTATTCTGGCTAAACGGTACATCGTAACGGTTCGGCAATGGTACCGTTGGATAGGGCGATGACGAGTTTCCATAGGCTGTTGATAGTAACATGTTTCTATCTGCAGCAGTTTGGCCGCAATTTTGAATGCAAAGTTGGTGCCTGCTGCCATTATTGACGTGCGCCGAATTACCGTATGGTATCCTAGCGTTAATTGTAACGTTTGATATAGCAGCGTCACCATATCGTGTACGAGACTGCAGTCATTCTAGAAAATCGCTTTCTTTCCGTGGTCGGAAGTCGGACGCTGGCTTTCCGATATAGGCGACGGACGGCGCACCCTAGCGACAGTATGACTTCTTGTTTCGTTGGAAAAGATAAGAATCTGTGGTACGATATGTTCAATTCAATCGGTAAAAATTGACACAGATACCTGCTGCTGCTGCTGCTGATGATGATGATGATGACGATGATGCCCTGAAGAAGATACGGAACATGGACGAAGTGACGTCACTGCTGTGGCTGCAATGGGTGACTTGGAAACATGCCTTGAGCAGAGATCCACCAAACGAAGACTATGCAAACCACGGTCTACGACAAACGCAATATAGCTCATTGTCGCTACTGCAGCTGAAACAAAATTTTGAAAAAAACGCCAGTACAGAATTTATAACACTCAGTCCGTTGTTCAGTGTAAATATAATTACAAGCTGTTACGTATTCAGCAATGTCCTGGCCATTATACTTTCAGATAGACCTCTTAAAATTAGGACTGACGGCGGCCATGCTCGGGTCCGCGAACTTGGGTTCATCGGCATTTTTAGTTTTTTATTATAATTTTGCCAAACGTAGACCGGCCGCTACAAAATTTTGTACACATAGTGCCACAGACAACATGAATAAATGCTGCAAATTTGGTTACTCTATGATTTCTATTTTTTTCGTGTGTGCATATATTGTGGACAAATGGTATGTCGGCGTATTTTCGTGTGCAAAATTAATCTGAATCAATTCGGCCAATCAGTTCGGCCGAGAAATTGTACAGCATGCTGTGCGACAAATCAGCGATGAACGACATGTCGATATAGTGGAGTTTGACGCGGTGCATGATGGTTTGAAACTTTGATCTCGAGTAAACAGGGCAGCTAGACTGCATGCATAGTGACTCATGAAGATGGAACTGGCGGCACGTATCAATGCTCTTCGTATTGTTGCTAAAATAGGTGGCAAAAACACGAGCTGAGCACGCCGCGAGTATGGTGCACAGATCGACAGTGTAATTGGGTCGACTGGACAAAAACATTGTAGCCATCTACTCGTGATTACGACCTTTGTCGCATCGCAGAATCGCAAATCAACTCGATAGTATGCTTTACTTAGCAACCATTAATCACTTCGTACTCCGCACAGGCCCTCAGAACAGTGACATGAAACACGGTCAATTATGCCGAAAGCGAATCTTTAGTCCCAGTATTCTGCCTTCTGGAGTTCAGGTGGTTCGGTGGTGTAAGGGTAGGGTGTCTGACTTACGATCGTGTGGTCGTGGGTTCGACTCCCGGTCGGGTCGCTATCAAGCGGTTACTACTTGGATGAGTGACTGTATACGTAAACCATCCAAGTATACAATCAGCACCAAGATCAACTCAGCCTTTTACCCCTCCTGCGTAGGTAAGTCGAGTGTTCTGCTGCGAATAAGACAGGCGTGTTTACCTGTATCGAGTGGCAAGTAACACAGTGAGATCCGATATGGCAGATGACGCTCCGTAGCTCTGTGATGAGTTTTTTTATTAAGATCTACTATACACCACAAACGCACCACATTTTACTTTAAGTCGTTAGATCTTTTGCCAACATCTTGAGCTAAATAGCTAATAATTTATTTGTTTAGTATCGACATCAGAGAAACTTGTTTTCAACGTATCAAAAATACCCTTCCCAAGGTTTATTAGGGCTTACATTTTTCAGTTTGCTCAGTATGTCATGTTCTATACTGTCGTATTTCGTTTGAGTCGCTGTTAGTTTATATAAACTAAAAAAATATGCCGGTTCAATGCCGACAAATTATACGGCGTCCTTGTAAAGCCTTGACGTTTGAGCTAAAATCGGCAGACCGGTTACTCATTTTGTTTTTCTGTGCTCTTTGCTACCGAGTTAAGAGCCAGTACGAGACTGACAGACGGACGAACGGACGGGCATGACCCGTAACGCGGCCTATCAAAACCTGCGCATGCTGAATAAATCCATGTATTTAGTAGTGATCGCTGACCGGACGGTGACAGAATTGTCGATATGTCCATTGGGCGACCGGAAGAAGCGGAAGCGGAAGTGACGTCACACCGAAAATGCGCCATCTGCCCACTGTCGTCGTCGTCGTCATCGTCGTCGCTGTTTTGTTTCTACGCCAGCAAATAATCACCACCGACACGTATAAAAACAGCCGAATGGCTAGCAACGTCGTGACGCAAAACATGCACGCACGAATGCACGGGCAAAGTGCAAAGTGCGAAAGGTTGATTGAAGGCCAGTTGCTTTTGTTTCAGGGTATATACCCCACGTGCCGGCTAAGTTTAGCTGCCAAACCAAACTGTTTCCTGTA
>Ga0209671_1007497_pt1 | contig 11332 bp, 7 predicted proteins | sample WorMetHERISLAND2_2_FD_187401 | JGI IMG/M metagenome (GOLD analysis project Ga0209671, IMG submission 187401) | Marine gutless worms symbiont microbial communities from Max Planck institute for Marine Microbiology, Germany - Olavius geniculatus... | ecosystem: Host-associated > Annelida >...
ATGATCAGTACAAATGAGTAGTCAATAATAACAGTAAGTTAAGTTCAAAAATAAAGAATAACAATAGCGTTAATTAGAGCGACAGACTGGTCACGGACTGATGGAATTGTCTGTGGGAGGACAGAAGATGAGAATGAGAAACAGAAAATGAGAAGTAAGAGAAAAAGCAGACAGAGCACTAATTCCCCAGTAAAACCAATAAAACGTATAAAATAACTAATATATCATATAAACTCTAACTTTATTTTCGATAACTCACACACTAAAAACCCACCTTTATTTCTAATAACTACACTACTACTACTTACTGGCACTTAATTAATAATATCAGTTTAGAGATCTTTAATCAGAATCTGTTAAGTTATCTGTATAAATAATATGTAGTCATGACATGTATCGATTCGAACTCGATATCGAAACATCGAATATCTGTACTTCTCTAATAAATTATTTTGGGTATGACTCATTTCCTCGCAGTAGCAGCTGATTTGTTTATTAGTAAACATTATGTCACTGCATGTAAATTGCTGTAAGATCGTTAACGATTTTTCATTGATGACTCATGGCAGTAGGGAGCATGTTTTTCTACATGGTTGTATGAAAGGTAAGTGTTTGCATACCAGCACTGTTGAAAACCGACTGTTGAAAATTGAGTACTTACACTACTGTCTTGACAATGCTGCACCCAACTAATTTAGATAATGCAGAGACAGAAAAAGTTTCTAGTGCACTACGATGCTTGTGAGTGGCTGGCGTTTAATTTAGCGTACAATGTGAATGATTGGGGCTCCTGGCGTAGTTGTTTTTGTTGTTAACATTTGGATTTATTTGAGAAAGGTCAGTGCTAGGGGTGGATCGGCGATCTCGCACTAGTGAGCAGAAAATTACTAGTGGTAGATCGCCGCTTTATCTAATTACATTTATCACATTATTAATGTAAGAATGCAGCCATATTTCTTCACTGCATTACCAGGACTGGTTGAAACTAAAATATCAGTCACTTTGTTATCAATTACCAAATTTATCCAAAAACAATATATTTTAAAGTCTGTATTACAAAGAAACAGATATGGCTTGAGATAGACTCTGATATAATACTGAATAAGCCTGATTTAAATACGTGACAGTGTCATGGCATGGTCCTATGACTACCAGGAACATAAGTTCCACCATGTACCTAATAATGTGCTTACCCGATCTACCTCTAGCAATTTTCCAGTGCTAACAGCAAGATTGCCGATCTACCCCTAGCACTGACGTTTTAGAAATAATATGACCATGACGATTTGAGGCAGGGGATTTGCAGTATAAAGCAGTTATGGTCAGTTCCTTCTGTTACTGCATGAGGTTATGTTAGACTAAGCTGAGTTTACGCTTACACATTATGTATGATGTCATGTTAATAATTATCATTGTATACTTAACGTAGCCCTACTATTGAGGTAGCACTAATTGCTGAATCGGCTGAATTGGCCTGAATCTGCGCCGATGAATGTAATTGAATAAGCGATAGTTTTAAGTAATAAATCTAAAACGGAATGAGCGAATCAGCCTGAATCGGCATCGATGTATGTAACTGAATAAGCGATAGTTTTAAGTAATAAATCTAAACTTTAAACCTAAACCCAAAAACAAACCAAAACCTGAACCAGCAATGGGCTGATTCAACAATTACTGTTAATTCATCGGCGTCATGAACGCAGCAGTGGGCCGATTCAGCAGATTCAGCAATTAGTGCTACCGCTACTATTGCGGTTTGTCATTTGTCTTGAACTGTACTCACCGGGTGCAGCTGCACCCGTTGCAGACACACGTATCACCAGAACTCCATGCAGATGACTGTTGCAAATCGTACAGCTGATACGACTTGTAGACTTGTTATAAGTCTTTAAAGAAGTCCATTTGACGACTACGTGTATTCTCCATGCGGCTCTTGAATGAATTTACCAAAGAAACATCCACTTTATCTTGTGACAAACTGTTCCACTGATTGATAACACGCTGCGAGAAAAAATGAAGACGCGCATTACAATGGTGGTGGTTCTTGACAAGTTTCAAACTGTTACCTTTAGTCCTGCTGTCTTCACTTTTACGCGTTTACAATACGTGTTGCAGATAATGTGAGTTTAACTCAGAGATTGAAGGTTGACCGGCGCTTGGAAGTGCACAATGGCTGTGTAAGTAATATTTCACACAGTTGTCATCCAGATTGTCTACATGACCAATTTGACACTTGACTTGTGTTATGTTATTCATATTAGAGTATCGTGAGTGAATGATAATTAAGAATAGTGCCTAAAGTACCTATTGGACTAACTGCAGATGTTAGGACTTAGACACACTTATGCTTGCTTTATGTTCAGCTGGCCCATTATTTCATTTTTTCCCGGAACTGGATTTGGGGAATTGTTAAGTTGCAGTTTAGGTATGCGGTGGTTTTTTCCATCGCTCAATAAGCAGTGGCAAAGCACTGCAAGATGACACACTTTGAGACTTTTTCCAGATTTATTGAGTTAGTCATTAATCGCTATTTGTACTTAGTTTTGTTTCATTAATGTTTGGCTATGCTTGCATGTAGTAGATTACCCTAGTTGTCCACTAGTTTTTACCGGTGTTTTGCAGTTTTGTGTCATATTGTATGGGTGTATTTTTAGGTAAATACAATCTGTTGGAATGATACTGGTCAGCACATCTTGTCTGGTTCAGATGATCAGCATCTTGTCATTACAAATCCGTTTGATGGAAAGGTGTGTTATAAGTACACACTTACAGAATTTTCATTTTTGAAGAGGTTGTGGATAATATCTATTGTGTATCCAGTAGCATTGTTTGCATTGTTATTATGTGATGCTCTGTAAATGTGTATACAGATCTGTGGGTAACATTAGCATTAATTTGTTAGCTTAGAAAGTCTGTTGTGTTTTTGTAGGTGAAAATGTCCTTTCGTTCTGCGCATCGAGCAAATATCTTTTGTGCTAAATTTTTACCATCAACTGATGACCTTCAGGTTTTTATGCTTTGTATGGTTATGTTTTCATTGCATATGTAGGTTAATATGATTTGTTACTTCTGCATTCCAACAGTTTTTATACAGGCTGCGCTGTTTTGTTCTTCAGAATTTGCGGTGCACATTTTGGGCAGTTCGGCCAAATCGGTAACCATTGGGCAATTAGGCCTAATATGACGAATAACATCAAATGAAGAAGGCTTTAGACTATGTTAGTGATTACCAACTAAAGTCAGCTTGTAAAGACGCCATATGCATAGCCCCGTCTAAGGTTACCCAAATGATTTTTGCTGTTTTAGAGCACTGATATCATCACATCGTCCTTACACACAGTTGTAAACTGGTAAGTTTTTTACATATATTATTTATAGATGCAGCATGTTACTGATATAGTTTCTGTGTGGCAGTAGTATTTGTTACATGATGTGGCCTTGGTTCTGTTACATAGCTGGTGTCTTGTTCTGGTGATGGCATGATATATCACACAGACATAATCACTGCTCAGGAAACTTCATCAAATTCTTTCGATTGTCACGATGGAGCTGTCTATGAGGTTTGCATGAGTTGGTTAAAATGCCGGTATTTTGAGTACCATAGTACTGATTTCTCTAGGACAAGCAGTCTTCAATATGGTGCTCAGAAATCTTGAAGGTAAATGTGAAATTGAAGTAAGCATGGTATTTCGTCAGTAGGTTGTTCTTTTTTGCAACTTATACTCATTTTCATACGTTCAGTCGCTGGCAGTAACAATGGTTACGTCAAATGCTTTGTTGGAACTACTGGCCAGGAAATGTGTTGTAGAGTGTTGGTATCACTTCATATAGTGAAATTGTTGTAGCTTTTCGTTGCAAATGTCTTACAACATATTACAGTTGGATCATTGTCTTCTGTGTACATCTCCATTTTCATCATGAGATTACTGGTGTGGTGGTACTTTTAGTGAGTAGTAAGTTTGTAAGACATTGCTGGTGAATTTAGCAGCTGTTGAATGTAAAATGGATGTTCGGTATGCAGACTGCTCTGCATTTCATATGATATTGCACCGTGTGATCGTTGTGCAGATACTTACTCTGCCAGATGATCCTTACTGTTTTCTGTCATGTGGCGAGGATGGGGCAGTGCGACGGTTTGATCTTCGTTCCAAGTCACACTGCAACAAAGAACAGTGTAAGGAGGTCCGTATTCTCTGATTATGCTTTGCAGTTTTTGTTTTTCATTACTGCCTAATTCAGTTTATACTTTGTTTATGTATTTTATCTGACTTGTGAGCAGGCATGTTTCAGTGTTAGGCAGTGGACTCGCAATTCTATATGGTAACTTAAGTTTGACTCTTAGTTAGATCTTTGCAAGATAAAAAAGCAGCAGATAAAAATTGCTTTAGCACTGCAGAAAAAATGCTTCTCTTTACAGGTTGGTCCATTTTGTTTATCACATGTTGTATCAGTTTCTTAAGCCTATTTTGTTAATTAATGCATTTGACGTTGGTGATGGCTTGTAGCTAAAAATGCACTCAGCAAATTATCTTGCTAATATAACTGGTATTGTGTTGTTGTTCCTGATAAAAACTCTCTCTCATTTCTTGTTCAGCACAGGGTTGTCGTAGGGTGTTCATCTGCCGGTGCTTGCTAACCAAGATCAGGTGTTCTGTTGGGTCAGTTGCATGTTGTTGATGGGTCTGTCTATTTTTCAGGATGTTCCCATTGTCCCCAGTTCTTCAGGAGGTGGAAATAGCTTGGTCAGGGACATATGACCTAGACGTTGATCTAATCATATGAGTTTTGGTAGCTGTGCTGTTTGCTATTTCTGCCACAACAGTTCTGCCGGTACTTGGTGTGTACTGCAACTTTTTTCGGTATGGCTGATGGGCCCACGTTGTGTCTTAAGCAGAGATGTACACAAGACATTTCAGGCCAAGGCCATGATGTACTCAGGTCAGGTCAGGTAGTCGCATAGTTGTGAGACCGTAGCATTGCTCTTCCACCGTGACCATGCTTAATAGCCAGCTTCCATTGATCAGCAGGTGGGCGGTTGTTGTCTCTTCATAGTTGGTCTATCCACCTGCCACGTGACGTTTCCATGTAGGGTCAGGGAGGCATTTCTGAGACAACCTGACGCAACTGTTGAGTGCCTTGTGAGCTGGAACTTCGTCGCCAAGCCTCGCTAGGTGTCCGAAGATGGCTGAGCGATGGCAACAGATGGTGGTCGATAGAGGAGGGAGACCGGTGCAAGCTGCAACCTCTTCGTTCCGTATGAATTGATGCCATGATATACCTAGGATGCGACGCTGGCATGATGTACTGTGTAAGTGAAATTCCGTTATTTTTGTGTTTGTATGTAGTTAATGTATGTTACTGGATCTGCCTTGTGCAGGATGTGGTGATCAGCTGTCGTCGTGCTGTGATGGCTCTAGCCGTCAATCCACTTGTACCGTATCAGTTAGCCATTGGCTGTTCTGACAACTGGGTCAGGGTCTATGATCAGCGAATGCTTGGCCTCCGATCTGCCACCGGTTCTCTTTGTATTTAAATGCATGGGTACTGCAAAAGTTGTGTAGAGTGAATAGTTAGGTTATGCATAAGACAGTTTTATGCTGCATATCAAAAGGCAGCTTAATCTTATTCGAACCGTAACGAACTGTAAAAATGCTCAAACAATCATAGCTTCAGTATTTTAGCAGATATATCATGTAAATACCAGAAACTCGTTGCACAGAGCGCGTTCATTATAAATGACTAAATACCCGCCTAATGTTTAGACCAAGGCTATGATTTTTTTACCTTGAGCTGTCCTTGAGGAATAGGACTCTATACCTCATGGATTGTCTTGGTGGACGTGTGCTTGGGTAGGTGGTGGAAGTACATTTCAGTCTCAAGGCGTGCTAACTCAGTTCACCGAGCCGTCGCTAGGTGATCGCTGTCATCGCATCACTTCAGTCGCTTACAGCCGTGACAGCACCGAAGTGCTTGTCAGCTACTCATCACAGCATATCTATCTCTTCGGCTTGAAGGTTGTAATGTTTACTGTACTTTTGTTGCTCAAGTTCACTGAAAGTGCAATAGTAGTTTATTATTCTGCCCGGAAGCGATGGCTTTCGGAGCGGACTTATGTTTTATTGCAGATGTTTTTTTTTAATTTTTTATTTATTTCTCCAAGGTATCGCTGAGCTCTGTTGGCCGATTGCGGTGAAATTTTGCATGATGATCACTAGTAGGCTGTGTTTTATAATGCTGGTCCAAAATTGTGGGGGCTCTCCCCGAACAAATTTTAGGAGCCAAAAACTTGCAAAATTTGGCGCAATTTCGGACGATTTCAAAGTTTGGCGGCAAATGTCTCTGGAATGGAAAAAGATATTCCAAATCGGACAAGTGTTTGATGTACAGCGATTTCTCCCGCATTAGGTGAAAAAGTCCGGTGAACTTTGGTCGATTAACGTTGGAGTTCTAGAGGTCGAATCATACCCTCCCAAATCGACTTTTCAAAAGACCATATTTTTGCCCCTAAGAGGTGCTGCACCCCATATTTTTACACATGCTAGAGAATGACCAAGTCTTGCTAGTGCACTCCCCACCAGGGATGGGGTCCCTCTTACAATTTTTCCAAATGGGATCAAAAATTGGCTTAAAATTTAGTAAATGTGCACCTATATAACTTTGGCGGTAGTGGGAGTAGCTCCATGAAACTTTGCCACATGACGTTCCCTTAGGAGGGGGTGATAACGTGGGTACAATTTTTGGGGGGCGCTGCTCCCTTAAAATTTGGAAGGCCAAATAATGTCCAGAATTCTGTGCAATTTAGGACAACTTTCGACTTTGACCGCGATTATCTCTGGAACGTATAGAGTTATCGATAAGCGATAAATGGCGTTATCAACAGCAATTCATCCCGTGTTGAACAAAAAAATTTGTGAACTTTGGCCCACTAACAAAAATAGTTATAGGCGCGCATGTTGACCCACCAGCAAGCGCGTTTTGCGTATGCTAATACATTTGAGTTCGGGTCACGTGACTTTGCAACCAGGGGAATTTCACCCCCTTCCCTGAATTTTTCCCTAATCGGACTTCGGTGCCGGGTGGACTCACGTTGAGCTTTGCCCCAAATTTCTAGTTGTAATATGTTGTCGTATTGTACATAAGATTGACTGTATCTCTCAGAATTCTCAATACATTGTGTTTAGTTGATGATTTGCAAAGCATATTGGTATGTAGTCCAGTTAAAGAAAAAGTAGAACAGCACATTTGTATAGAAAGTAATGAAGCTTAAAAATAAGCTTTAAGCATAATTGTTAAAACATGTAACATTTCTCTTCTTGTGGCAAACAGAGTTGCTATCTTTTGTTGGCTTTCTGTCAATTTTATATTAGACTAGTTTTTAAGTTCCTTTAAGCTAGTTGGCTCCTACAATTTTACTGCAGTTTTTAGTATTTTTATGTGGCATTTTTGTGCTTGTACCACATATTTCCTGAGAATCTGCAGTTTTAAATCGTTTGTTGACAGCAATGAAAGTTTTAAGAGGTAACATTTGATTAACATTATATATTAATTCTATTATTTATTTGTGTATTTCAGGACAAGTGTATAAAGAAGCTTAAGCGGTCAGAGGTAAACACTTTTTTGTGATTGCATTGAGTTTACAGGTCACCAGTGTTTGTTGGCCATTTGGCTTAGTTGGTAATGTGTTACATAAATGCACAAAACATCAGTTTATACACTTGTTAACGGCAACATTAAAGAACTCGCACATCAAAAACAGCAAAAATCACAAAAGGTGATATTGCCCGCATCACACTGACTGTGTGTCAAACTTAATTTTTAAACCGAAAACCTACTTTCTTGGTACTCTATAAATATGCAGAACTCTCTGCAAGTCCCTCGGCTCGACCGATTTGGTGATAGTATCCTCCTCGGGCCAAGTAACGCAGGAAGAGCTTCACATGCTCAGTAGTGGTGTAATATCTTACGTTTGCACTATCAACCTGATGATGCCACCAGATATATTTTAAGGCTAGCTGGTGAAACTGTCTAGAACTCAGACACATTGAAAGAAACTCATCTTCATCAGACAAACATGATTCGCGATGTACATTAGGCACATGTCGTAGGCGATTGGGCCCTAGAACTCCGGCAGCAATAGCAACCGCTGGGTAAACAAACGCCATCTTGTTTTCAGTAAATCAAAAGTTAAAGTGGTTTTGGTTTTAAAGCAAACCTAAAGACTAGTTTTTAAGAAGAAACACCTATCTCGATGCATTTACAGAGATCAGGATCTGGATTGTTCAGATTAAGTTTGGTTTTAAACCGAAGTTTTGTATTATGTTTGGTTTTAACTTTGGTTCCAGCGGAAGCATCCAGTTTAAAACCCTACTTAAAACCAGATTTAATTGTTATTTTAAATTTTGCATTTATTAGGTTTTAAACCGAGTTTTGGTCTAAAACTATAGTTTAAAACTTAGGTCTAAGCGAAATTTAAAGTCACCCAGCCAAGCCACAACAGTCACTGCTTTGTTTCGTGATTGCTGATGCAATTAGCAAAAAGTTTGCTATGTTATACTGACTGGGTTGAATGTCTTGATTATCTGATATCTGTCACTTTCAGTTGTTTACACAGTTTAGCATCATCTACTCTTATTGAGGAAATGTTGCAGTACCAGTATTTAAGTTTATATAAGTGCATTGCAAAAAAAGAATTATCGATAGTTTTGTGTGGTTATGCTATAATATGAAAAAAATGATTATGCAGTTGTAGAAAAGCTGAAGTAAGCGGTGTGTTAATATAGGATGTTAGTCCAGTGGCGGGCATGAGTTTTGCTGATGCTGAAGATGGCACGGCTGCGGCAACTGAGTGTGCTTCTAGAACAACTTGTGATAAGCAGCCAGTCGCAGTCGAAGCAAGTGTCACGTCAAGGCCTCTGCCTGTGAAGAGACTGCGACTTCGAGGTGATTGGTCGGATACTGGACCCGACGCACGACCGGAGAGAGAGCGAACAGAGCCTGGTATGACTTATGTTGCTAGCATAACTTAGCACAATGCCAGCCTTTAATAACTCTGAACAGTTTTTGAACCGGATAGAGCTCAGTTTACTCACAAACAGAACGCTACAGAATTTTCAGCCGTAGAATTTTTCGAACTGCTTATGAAATTTTGCCAGATTTTTTGGCAGAAAACTTTCATCGTATCGTAGATTATTGCATATACATATTTACAGATTGGTACATGTAGTAAATTGTAGTATTTTATAGATTAGTACATATGTAGGTCATGTGTTCTTTCCTGCTGGTTGGTAGGCTGTTGCTCACAATTTTATAACTGTTCAAGGCTGTCTGTCACACACTTGTATAGGACTTGGCATAGAGCTCATTTTGTTATTTTTATTTCATACTCATATCTTGTGTTATGACTGTTACGTGTAACCGCTTTTCCAGTGCAATCAATTTCACCATTCCCTATATATTTTTCTATTTCTGTCACATCACACACCCTACTTAAAGGGTATTTTGATGCCATTTGACAAGTACACTTGTGGGGTCCAGTTCCACATTGTCTCAGATGGAGTCTTTGACCCACCAGGAGAAGGGTAGGAGATTTGGGGGTTGAAATCTCAACCAAAACGCGCGATTTCTTACGACTTACAAGAAAAGATCATTTATAATTTACCAGGTGGCAGCATCGATCACTGATTATTTTGCTTCTTACCGAATTACTTTGATCGTTGTTTATGCTGAGTATATTTTGGCTGCCAATGAGTGTTGTTTGTGTGTTGCTGGTCAGTGGAGCGCACGGCCGGCACAATGATGCAGCGCATGTCGGACATGTTGACGCGCTGGCTGGAGGGTGCGATGCGGCGGGCTGAGAATGAAATCGAGGCAGATGGCGAGAATGCCGAGAACCAGTCGGACTCCAGTGATCACGATGGTCCTTCTGTCTCGGTGCCGGCAGCCGGTGGCGCATCTTCAACAGCTGGTGCAGAACATGTGGAACTCGGCTTTCCAGATGTTGCTAGTCTGAGACTGCCCCCTTCGTTGTCTCCAGCTAACGATGCGACTGCCTCGGAAGTTGTCAGCGACGTCCTGTGCTCCGCCTCCCGCGAAGTGCACGATAACGTTTCTTTGTCCGACCCTGCGACAACGTTTCAGCGTGTTGATGCAGCTCCCTACGCGACTGATAGGACATCTACTGGCAAATCTGATAACTTGGGTGTTAGCAATGATAGCGAATCAAACGTAGATAGTCAGTTGGATTGTCAGCGGCGTAGTCAAGATACGGAACCTGACAGTCAGCCGAGTGGCTGTATTTTGCTGTCAAAACCCGAGACTGATAAGACTGAGTCTGCTTGTACCTGTACAAGTGTGGTTGTTGATGGGGCTGATGCTAGTGAACTCTTCACCGCAGCGTGCAACTCTGTCGATACCATTGTCTCTACCGAGACGGAGAGTCAGTTTGCTGTGAAGCAGGACAATGAGGCTGTGAATAAGGACAAAAGTTTTACATCAGCCGGTGAGTGTGTGAGTTTTTATGCAGTGTGAATTAGTTCCTGCATACACATTTTGACTGCTGGCTTTTCCACCACCAGGTAACAACATTGATAAGTTGTTCACACACATATGCCTCTTGTCACCCAGCGGGCCAGCAGTATAATTTGGTACCGACCGACCTAATCGCCGGAAAGGTAATGGAAGTGTATGGTAGCAGTCTGGTCTACCACCCTAATGCCTTTTACCTTGGCTGTGTCTGCATGTCCATTAGTATGGGGTACTATAGTTGTTATCAAGTAACCATGGAAATTTCAGACTTGGTGAGTATGCAAGCACAATAAGCTGCAAAATTGAAATCTGTCGGTCATTGAATAGTCTTAATTTCATAAAATACACATTGTACTATTGGCTGTTTGGGTCACACATATTCTCGCAGATTAATACTGTAACTGTAATGTATTTAACAAAGAGTATTTTGGCCCTGCTTCCGGAGTCAGGAATTAATTTTCAACTGCAAATGCTGTGTTGAAATTTTACAGAACAACAGAGTTTGTCACGTGTTGGAAAACCCGCCATAGTTCTGTGTCGTAATATGATTGCCAGCTGTTAATGTATGTTCAGCATCTGCGTCAGAAGATGAGGCAGGCCAGCATTCTCTGCATTCACCAACCAGCTCGTCTTCAGATCACAGACCTTCAACGTATGCGCTGTTTCTTTCATAGTTGTTATAAATGTGTGCAAACGTTTTTTAATGTTCTTTTTATAAAAATGCATTTTTTACATTTTTAGAATTTTTTTGCAACACTTTATAATAAACATTAAGTGCCCAGATCAAAAATAACAATAACTTTAAAAT
>Ga0209671_1007499_pt1 | contig 11330 bp, 7 predicted proteins | sample WorMetHERISLAND2_2_FD_187401 | JGI IMG/M metagenome (GOLD analysis project Ga0209671, IMG submission 187401) | Marine gutless worms symbiont microbial communities from Max Planck institute for Marine Microbiology, Germany - Olavius geniculatus... | ecosystem: Host-associated > Annelida >...
ACAGACCGCTTTACGAGTTCTATACAGCTGCTACGTCAGTCCAATAAAAGGCTCCTATATCACTGTATGTAGAGGAAATCAGACACTGTAAATGCTAAATTTAGTCAAATCAACAGTTCTAAAATCGGTGACTATAAACGCTAAATTCAATCTAATAAAAAGAAAGTTCTTTATGTCGCGACAGGTCGCGACACTACAATTTTTCTTAGGGTGACAGTGAAGGTTTACTTAGGCCTATCCTAATCTGCACCGTAGTGATAGAATCGTAGTGTGTCGGACAGACAGACACACGGACGCCTCTACGATAGCCGAGATACGTGACAAGCTATGCTGACGCCCTATAAAACGGTGATAAAAATAAACGATCGTCTTACGCACAGTTCATGGTACGAAAAGCCCAGGTAGTATCGCTGTTAGGCGCACAGGCCGTGTAAACAGAACAGTGTTTGGCCTATCTATAGAGACGCCATTTTCCGTAACAACGGGCTCGTTTGCCCGCTTTGGCGATCAAAATTAATAGGCCGCCTACTGCAGGCACGGACACGAACCTTCAAGACCAGACCACACACGCGACTGACGCGGGGCGACCTGCAGTGGCGTCGTGGCAGGAGGGGGGATTTCTCCGCTAAATTTTAACCTGTCGAAAATTGTTTTTCTAAAAGTACAAAATTTTAGGCTGAAAATCTCCCACTCGGTGGGAATTCAGGGACAAAAAAAAATAAAATTTCAAGCACCCGTAGGCCTAATCTCCTCTGTGAATAAGTTGCAACTTTTATACTTTTAGCCCACGACAGCTCTGGGGTCAACGTTGGTAGGCTGGACTCTATTCAGGACCGGTAAGGAATAGAAAAGGGCAAGCGGAGCAGTAGGGACAGGACCTTCTAAATATTTCACGCAAAAATACAATCATAAACGTAAGTAGGCCCACACTTTGCTGTAGTCTAATAATTTGCTCCATTTTTCGGATACTGTCAGATACGAGGCCACACGTGTTTACGGTGTTTGTATACCCGTTTCTTTCACCGTCACTTTTATGACTTGCTAAGAACCGACGAGAGATTAGGGGCCTATGGGGAATATTATCGTTTCACCAGTCTTGCCGATACACTTCGTTTGTTGCAAAATGTACCTTTTGTTTTAACACGTTGGCATTGTTTATAGTATAGTCCAAGGGTTCCTCGACTGCTAAGATCATCTGCCAGGGTTTCTACATGTCTGGTTCTATAATAGGAGTAATAAAGCATACGTAGAGCGCCGTCAGTCACTCGGGCCAGCTAAACGGGCCAAATATTGATCATTATTGTTGTCCTGGTGCGTTGCTACAACATAATGAAATTAGATCGATTCACTCGCTGGTCTTAGGTCTATATGGTCGTTCTATGGCCTATCATTAGCGGACTATTTGTGATTAGCAGTAGCAATACACAGGGAACATCATCAACATGGCACTGACATTCAAGTCCGTGTTTTATTGCACAGTTGACCAAAGCAGACCAGTCGCAATACAATACAATACAATACAATGGAGAATTTGCACTCAAAAACTGACAAACAAACTGTCAGTTTAATCTAGCACATAAACTAAAAAAACTGAAATCTTTAAAAAAAATGAAATGAGAGATACTGAGAATAGAAACAGTGTTAAATGTGAAACTGACAAAATTCGAAAAATGACTGAAGTAAAGACAACTAAAATAAGAAAAAAAACTGAAAAGGTAAGAAATAAAGAATAATAATGAAAACTAGAATCAAGAAAAGGACGGATGCAACAAAGCTGACGAATGTGAGAATAGCAAGATTTAGACAGTGCAAAGATTTGATCTGAGAAAGTAAGGTGTTCATCGAATATGAATCCGAGGTTGCGAGCAGAGTGAGTAGTGTTGAGAGAAGAGTTATTTATTTTCGCAAGTTGTTGATTTTCAGTCAGGGATGTATATACGGCCAACATTTTCAAGGGATTTTATATCTATTTTGACTTTCTCCTGTTTTGATCCCAAGGCCAAGTTCAATGCCAAGGCCACTAACTGACCTAAACCTTGAACCTAACCCTAATGCTAACCTTAAATCCTCAACCCTAACCGTAATATTAACCTTAATTCTGCCGCAGTATGCAAGATCAAGGTCAGGCAAGTGGCCTTCGAGACCATGACCAGTGCCAAGCCTTGCCAAGGCCACTAAATAGAAAGTAAGTTACGTTACTTACTTACGTAGTTAGTGGCCTTGGCATTGGGCTTAATGGCCCCGAAGACCAATGAGCTGGCTTTGGCCTTAAAACGGGGAAAAGTCAACACAGTGTTACTTCAAGACAAGCGACTAGAGAACAAGGCGTTGACGCCAAGGCCAGAGCTCTTCGAGGCCAAAACCAGTGTTACGATTTTTGTCCTTGAGCTGTCCTCGAGGTCGGAGACAGTCCTTCATGGACCTCATCTCTGTTTCCAGTACGGCATTCTAACGCTGACTATTATTATTTCACGAAACGTGATGGTATCTTTAACAAATGGCCCACCTACCGTTGGCGTTTTTTGAGTTTACCTCTGATTAATCTATGAAAGAATTTTGAAGATCGGTTAATGGAAAATGCTTACATTTTGTGGGTCATGCACGCACATGTGCAGGGGCGTCCACTCCATTGACAGGTGGAGGCAAATGTTTCCTGGAAAAAGTTGGGGGAAGTAAAAAATAGAAAACTTGGAAAAATATTTTTTCAGTGGCAAATTGCCTTGAAACGCATGGCACAGAATGCGACAATTCTGCGTATAACAGCTCCATTTTTTTTCTTCTCGCCTCTCTCGCAGATTACTTGTACCTTTACTTTTGAATTTGTTCCTCCGCCCTTGTTTGCCTTTATTATTCAGGCTGCATGCACCAAATTTGGTCAGTTGATTCGGAGGAAAATAATAAATTGTTGCCACCAGATGTCATTTTAAGACTAGAATGCACTAAATTTGATCTCAGCTGGGGCTCTGCTCCAGACCCCGCAGAGGGAGCTCACGGCGCTCCCCCAGACTCCCTAGCTGAATTTCAGGCGTCCTACTTCTAAAAGAAGGGAAGGGGAGTGAAAAAGAGGATGGAAGGAAAAAACAAGTAAAGGAAAAGTGTGCCATTTTTATCAGTGAGACTTGATTATTATGTGAATATTTAATTTACCGTCACTTTTTACTGTCCTTACAATGTTTATTAATTAAAAAAATTGTCTAAATATTAAAGTTAAAATATTTTTTCCAAAAATTTAAAAAACGTTTATAAACATTTATTAAAATTAGACATGTGCTTTAGTGGACTAGTTTTCATTGGAAACTAGCACAGCTGTCGCCACTATAAGGAAATTATTTAGAATATTATAGCAGGAAAGACCAAATATAATGTGCTTCCTATCATCTGACCAACAGTACTGTAATCATTAAATTTTCTTTGAGAAACTGTACTATCTGTTTAATTCCAATTCCCTGACCTTTTTACAACTAAAACTTGGCACGCCGGTTAATTCTGACCTCAGATACATTTTCACTAGTTGTGTTATCTACCATCTTAGTTCTCTAGTTAAGAGCCCGTACGAGACAGACAGACAGTGAAACGGACGAGCAAGACCCGTAATACGGCCTACTAGGATGACCGCAAAGAAAAATCATATGGCAAATGTAGGTTTATATTGGCTAGAACTTTGATTCAAAACTGTATAATCAGAAATGCTCAATCGTTCAATGACATTGTCGCGTTCGCTCATACCGCTGAACCAGTTATCGAGCGTCCCGTCAGTCAGTGGTCTTGCAGTAGGCCTAGAACCAATATAAAAGCTGTTCCATTTATATTTCCGATAAAACTTATCGACTATAGTTCTACAACACTGCAGAATGACGTCAATCACATCGGCTGGTAATTCTAAGGATCTCAAACATCAATCAGTTACATGTAATTAGTGAATCAATGGTAATTAACACACCCCGGTAAAATCATATTTAGCACGAGCATGATAGCAAAATTTTTTTGACAAGCATAACAGAGTTTTAAAAAGATAAAGGCAAACGGCGAAATAGGGAAAAAGTACGGAAAAACACGAATACAATATAAAGGTCATACAAACTAAAACAACTTAGCTTAGAAAAATTAATGTAAGGCCTACTGAACTTGTAGGTAGGCGTATTACAAACGAGTTTGCTCTGTAAACAAAATCATACTATTCTTGTCGAATAAAGATTGAAGCTTATAAAAAGTATTCTAGGTTACTTAATTGTTTACTGTTGATGCGAGGCGTTGCTGTGAAAATAGAGACATATTATTACATGGGGCGCGCAAGCTACTTTGGCACTGCTTGACCACGCATCTGCAGACTACAGTCGTAGCTAGGCAGTTAAGTTGATTGACGGTGTCCATACATGCGAGCTCACCAAGCGACGGGCCTGGCACTGGGTTTAGAAGGTGACGGGGGCAGCAGCGCTAAAGTAGTAGTAGTAGTAACAGAAGCAGCAGCAAAAGAAGAAGAAAAAAGTTATAGTAGAAGCAACATTAACAGTAGGATAAAATCGTTGTAGTAATAGGAGGAAAAAAAGGAAAAGGAGAGAAAAGGTGAACGGCTTCACCGTTCTGCTTGGCATAGAATGAACTAAGTAGTAGTAGTAGTAGTAGTAGGGTTTCAGTAGCAGTATTAGCCTATAATATGACGGGGGCAGCAGCAGGAATGGCAGCGTTCGATCGTCTTCTAAATCGACCGGCCACGGTTCAGCCGCTGAAGCTGCTTCGCTCACCTGGCAGTTATACACGTGGCCGTCCGTTGCTAATGTCACCTTCGGTCGTCAAGAAACAAACCAACACAGAGCCCACGGCAACGACGAAAGCTAGCGGAGCCGAGCATAAATGGTCGGCCCGAGGACGTCGCTTGACGTCAGCCAGACAACTCTATAGGGCGTAGTCGCCGACAGTCGTAGTCTGTTTGTCGACATACACTAAACCTGGGATTCGAGAAGATGGGTGACGATTTACCGGACATGGAGAACAGAGACCCAAACGACCTCAACTCACACGTCAAGGTGCGTATGCTATTTGGCTCTTTGTCTTAAAAACCAAAGGCGTCTAGAAAGCAACAGTAATGAACTGTTCTAATAAACTGTACTGAACCAGGTCTACAGTATGTAATTAGCGCATTTGAGTCAATTTCAGTACGGAGACATTTTACTTTCTCAGCGTTCTAATGGCTCTAATACGTTTGACCTTGAATGACCTTTACGTGTCATTTTCTGCAGTGCAGTTCATTTCGTTTCATGCGCTCTGTTACTATGTACGCGCCTTTATTTGGCTTTTGAAAATTTAACAGAATGTGTCACGAGACCCCGCAAGCGTAGTGAACGTACTTGCCGAATGGAATTTGAATCCGTCGAAAACATGCGACAGATGACACACACAGAGACAGAATTAAACCGCGCTGCGGAGAAATTTGCAGTAATTGGCAGGATCGTATGGGCTGCAAGAGCGATTTCGCCTAAAAGCGGCAGGCCTATGCCTATATAAATTTAGGCCTTACCTAGTTCATGTTTAACTTACTTCGCAGTCCACCGCCGACTACACTAAAAATCGCTTTTGCTTATATTACACCAATGTCGTAACCCCCCCCGACATTATTGATTATAATAATTTATAACTTGAGCAAAGCTTATCGGATTTTTATAGTTTTCGACGCAAATGTTTCTGACACAACTGGCTATCAGAACGTTCATGTTACCTCCTCACCAACGTCTGTTTCCGCTTTACTTTGGCAAAACAACAAACGAAATAGGCCTATTACATTTTATCAATAGCAGTATGTCTTCTTTTTGCTGGCTCTTCGCTGCATTGGCGTGGTGTCCGGGAGCAGGGGCTGTCGGAAGAATTTTTTTAGCTGAAAAACTTTTGTCCAAAATGCAAAATTTGACGATGAAAAGCCCTCGTTAACAAATTGTAAGGCCGCAGTTGAAATTCTGAGCACCATAATCCCCTTTGTCGGTAATTTGCAGTGTCAGTCGAAAAATTTGCAACTTCCTGTCCCGCCAACCTTTTAAACCCACGACGCCGCTGCTTTGCTAAATAATTGTATGTGAGTAATATTGTGCTACGACGTCGTGTAGGTGAGCTTTGAGGACGTGCTGGGAGAGCCCGAAGGCGTGAAGTCGATCGATTGCGTCTGGCGCTGCAGCTACATGTGTTTCACCGGGTCCCTCAACTGGTGCTACAAGCTGCTGACGCTGCTGTGCGGTATTCCGATGGCGCTCTGCTGGGGATGCGAGTTCGCCTGTCTCGCCTGCTACCACATCTGGTACTTCACGCCGATGCTGCGTCACATGGCCATCCACTTCGCCAACCTCCGCAAGCAGGTCAGTTATTCAGTTATTCTTCTGTTACAACTACGATTGCAATAACTGAAGGCCTGCCAGGCTGCCAAAGCAAGTCATGCGCATTGAGCGGGTCAGAGCCGCAATTTAACCTCCTTACCCGCTTACCGGCACAAAATTATTATCACCCGACGACGACAAATGTCTTCCATTTCGATATCGATCAGCCTATTTTGTTTAGGCAGCATTAAATTTGGTCTTTTAGCATAACTATAACAATGCACGATATTGGAAACTATCGGGGGACATTCATCGTCGGCGGGTGACTTGGCAGGCCTGGTGTCTATGTGTCCATTTGACAGCTTTACATAACCTTGCACATAATGTCCATCGCCTATAACTGACTGACTTGACTGACGTGTGTGACGTTCAGATGTTGTTGGTACTGGGCGTCTGCGTCGGTCCGTGTTGCGAGACGTGTGGTCTCTTCTTCAGCAAGATTGCAGTCAAAAACGAGTCATAAGATGTCGCCGAAACATCGCAGCAACATTCCGGAAACATTTCAGCGGCGACCAAGTTCTCTGTCAGTCTGCGGCAAACTCGTCGAAAATCGCGTCGACGAGAAACGATAATTATTATTACATTAAGCTTTTGAGTCGTTACATTTTGCATCAACACTGAACAGTATTGCGTTAATTGCTCTCATATATTCCGTAGACTAGCTGCCGTATTGATGTTTATTCAATACGGTAAAACGGAGAAAGTATCGTTAAAATTTCGTTCGTTGTTCTTAGTGTTCATTAGTGCCTTTTTGTGCGCTGATGTAGGTCTGCGCTGTCGTGCTAACTACGCTATAGGATGCTATTATTGAACGCAGTATTCGTCGTTGTATTCTGTATATAAAATAAAATCAGTCGTTGCTGCTGTATTGAACCGAAGCTTGCCATTAGGTGTTTTGCAGCAGTGGTATGTTTAATGATAGGCCTATTTATGTCCACTAACTTGAAAATGACCACCTAGCTTGGTGGCGTAGCAGTTACATAAGACCAAGAGTGTGTTCGACTCCAGGGCGGGTCGCCGCTATATGAAGTTGTTACTGCTTAGATGTGTGACTGTCTGCAGACAGTTAAAGCATCTCAGAATCAGAATAGACCTTTAACTGACATCAAAGTCAACTCAGCCTTCGATCCCTTCAGAGTAGGCAAATCGAGTACAGGCCTGGCTGCCTGAAGGTAAAATGAGGTGCGTTCACCTGTGTCGCGTGGCAGGTGATCTCATATGTCAAGTGACGCTCCTTAGCCCCAAGGTGGGTTTCCCACTGAGTTATACACACCGTTTAACTGCAATGCTTCCAAGTGATTACTTGAGAATTGCAAGCTTATGTCACATTCAGATCAGCCTAGTGGCGGAAATCGCCCAGTGAACTGTCGCCATGTAAGTGTCGCATGATTAAACCAGTGTTACATCATAATTAGCTAGTTTAACTGAAAGTTTAGCAGATAAATTAGCCTACTGTAAATATCACTTTGCTTTAGTGTTTCGTGGCTGTTGTCTACTTTTCATATTTCAGTTTATTTTTGGCAAACGTCGTGCAGCATTTGTCATGATGGTTGGAGTTTACGAAAAAAATAGACAAATAATGAGTAATGTGTAAGACAATTGTTTATGACTAGACGTTATTATTAATACAAATATTTAATCTATTTGGTGCTATTCTATTCTGTTGGTGTTATTTGAATCAGGGGCGTCGTGGTTGCAATGTTGGGGGCAGGAAGTAGCATTTTTCCAACATCCAGCTGCAAATTTCCGACAGAGTGCTAAAAATGTCAATTTTGCGAATAAATTCCCCAAAGTGAAGATTTCCAACCCCAAATTCTGTATTTTGAAAAAATTATATTTTTGGAAAAAAAATTCAGACAATACCGAAATTTTTTGGCACACCAAAAATTAGGTGGTAATTAACCCCTGCCCCTGACATGACGCCACTATTCAGTGACAGATAAATAGTACACAAATTGAAAAACAATACTGACTGCACGAAAAAGACACATACACCATGGGCCATAAAAAATGTGCCACTTTACTTTTGTCCATATCTTCACCAATTATTGACCAATTTTTTAAAGTTCTTTCACTGGCACACCCTGCAGACAATTTGCAATAATGTGACTATTATATATCTACCACACGGTGAATGCGTTTCTACACTACCTTGTGAAATATAAATGTAAGCAAAAGCTAATGATAATAACAAAAATTTAGGTAAATGAAAAAAAACACTTTTTTACAGACCAACATTGCGATGAATGATTCGTATGACACTATATAGACTGTGTTATACCCACACAATCTAGTGTCATACAGACCATTTACTGCAATGTTGGTCTGAAGTGTTTTTTTTCAAGTTTACCAAAATGTTTGTTTGTTATTATCATTATGTATGCATATTTCATTGATATTTCACAAGGCAGTGTAGAGACGCATCTACGGTGTGGTGGGATCTATAATAATCACATTATCGCAAATTGTCTGCAGAGTGTGCCAGTGAAAGAATTTTAAAAATTGGCCAATAATTGGCAAAGATATTATGGGCAAAAGTAAAGTGGCACGTAATGGCCCACCCTGTATATACACATGCACAGACAACAAATAAAACAAAAAACATTAGCCAATCAGACGCCTGCAAAAAACGACCTGCCAAAATGGCCAAAATATTATAGGCTGCAGCAAAAAACTTTGAGATGAGCCAGAAAACCATGAGCAAGTGATGCCAGGTCTACCACTAGTCCATGAGGCCAAGGCCAAAGCCAAGACGAAGGCACTTAGGAAGTAAGTAAAGTAAGTAGGACAATTTTATACTGCGCACCAAAAAAAACACGTTTAATCTTATTCAAACCGTAACTAGTTATAGAACTGCTCAGACAAACATAGTTTCTATGTTTCAGCACTTCAGCACTAGCTATAACAGTCAAAACAGGAAGAGTCAAAATAGTTACAGTTTCACTGCACAGAGCACGCTCATTACAAGTGACTAAAGGCCAAGGCGTCAATGACTAATTTCTTAACAACACATCAGCACAAAATAGGCCATTCAGTGCCAGCCAAGACGTCAAGACCAAAGCCAAGGCCACAATTATTTTCTTAAGCTGTCCTTGAAATCAAGGACAGTCCTCGAGGTCCGCATCCCTGCTGCAAGAAAACACGGTATCAGATGTCTGACAGAAAAATGATATGAATCAGGCGGATCACCATTCCACTCCTAGCGACGTCAGCATGAATCAGTGAAACATCAAGCATCAAACAGTCTATGGACAGGATCAACGACATCTGACGTGTACTTGGCTGATGAGCTCACGTGTTCAAACAGATCACGAACCACTGCAAACAATGAGAACAACAACCAGAATGCATTGTCAAATGCCGACTAAGCACTCAAAGAATATTAGGTGCAAAATTGCTCGTGCAGCTCAAACAATTCCACCTATTTCTTCACTTCTTCACATTTCTTCACAAAATGGTCTGTCTGTCGGTCACACTTGTGCCATCTCCTTATACTGTTTGACAGATTAAAATCTGGCAGATACACTTATGGGCCTGCCTCGTCCAAAGACACTTTGTGCTAGATGGGGTCCATGACCCAAGGGTGACGAACCCCCAGCTAAAACATGCAACTACAAATTGCTGCTCCCACCTAAAGAACAGAAACAAAAAGCAATTCCAACTTTTACCAAATTACTCTGTTTTTACCACTTGCTCTTCAGCTAAGCTAACAGCTAAAATTATTATACGCCAGACGTCTTTTTTTCTGTGCATCTGTCAAGTAGCAGCTCATAAATCCAAAACGAAACAGTGCAGAAAAACTAAAACTGGTCAAGTGTTCCAAATTCACTTGTTAAACTCTGTTATCTTAAGTGATATTTTTCAAAACTTTGCCACAATCAGAGCCGCTCCAATTATCAACATTTTTCGCTTGTGCGATGATGTCGATGATGATGATGATGAAGGAAGAATAAACTTTAGCATGGCGTTAAGTCCTAAGACTACAAGGAGACGTAGCAATAAGCTTATACAGTAAAGTCACGTAATAGTAGTGAGCGCAATGAGACGTTCTTAGTCATGTCTGTAAGACTGGGCAAAAAGTTCAGCTTTCAGTCTGCTGCGGAAAACTTGCAACGATGGCGATGACCGGACTGACTCCGGCAAACTGTTCCAGACCGATGCAGCAGTCGCTGGAAAGGTGCGATCGCCAATGGTAGAATGCACAATGCGTGGAGCGACCAGCACTGATGTAGTCGAAGAGCGCAGTCGTCGACGTGCGTTGATGTGTGACACGCGCTGAAGATCTGCGGCCAGGTAGCCAGATGCAGAGGCGTGGAGGCAGCGATACACTAGCACTGCCAGCCGGAACGAAATGCATTCTGGCATCCGAAGCCAGTGTAATCTGCGCAGTAACGGATGAATGTGGTCCTGACGACAAGCATTGAAGATCAGCCGTGCAGCGGCGTTCTGCACAGACCGAAGCCTGTCCATGAGTTGCTTCGGAAAGCCAGCAAGAGTTGCGGAATCGTAGTCAAGCCTGGAAAACACCAGCGCCACGATAAGCGACTGCATCACGTCGTTTGACACAGATCGTCGTATGCTTTGTAGTTGTCGAAGGGCAGCAAAACACTTTGAACATGTCTGACTAACTTGGGTACGCATCGTCAGGTCAGAGTCAATGAAAATACCAAGATCGCGCACGCATCTGACAGGCGACACGAGATCAGAGCCAACTCTGTGGACTTGTCCAAACTTATAATCTTCCCACAAATCAGCAGCAACGTTAGTGAAATACCGCGGTAAATCTAGATTTCAAATCTGCTATAAATAAAAAAATAATAACTACATCATCAAAACATCTAAATAGAATATAAATCAGCAGCATGCAAATGTCGATAAAATATGTAGCACAATATAATGCTGACAATTACATTTGGTTGACACAAATCAGATAAAAAATCAATTGTTCTACATTGTGGAAATTTACAAATT
>Ga0209671_1007501_pt1 | contig 11327 bp, 6 predicted proteins | sample WorMetHERISLAND2_2_FD_187401 | JGI IMG/M metagenome (GOLD analysis project Ga0209671, IMG submission 187401) | Marine gutless worms symbiont microbial communities from Max Planck institute for Marine Microbiology, Germany - Olavius geniculatus... | ecosystem: Host-associated > Annelida >...
GGGTTAAAGGTGGTTCAAGGTCATCGATGTTGATAAATCTAAAAAGCCTGTTACCAGTGCTTGTTATGATAAGCAGCATGTTTGTACCTATCTGCAACCGTTTTCACCCTACACGAGATAATTGAGGTAAAATAACCACTTTTTAGAGGGATAGCTGTCTTTGATGCCCGCCTGCGCCGGCCTCCTTGAACCTAGATGGTCGGGACTTGAACTGCTAAAATCTACGTTAAATGTTAAAAATTTCATACGCAGGTTGTATTGGTCTATCTTCAGCCATTTCGTCGCAATTCAGTGTTAAAATGTGCGTTGCATCCAAAAATTGTGAATAATTCATTAAAACCCCATTTTGAGGGGGGGGGGTTAAAGGTGGTTCAAGGTCATCGATGTTGATAAATCTAAAAAGCCTGTTACCAGTGCTTGTTATGATAAGCAGCATGTTTGTACCTATCTGCAACCGTTTTCACACTAAAAGAGTCAATACGGTCAAAATAACGTCTTTTAGAGAGGGGTACCCCTCTTTGACCCCCTCGTTCGAGGGAAACCCCCGCACCCAGTGGCACAAAATTTTGTCACGAAAAACTAGAGACCTTGGGACAGCCCATGGTGAAGACTTTGTGATTTTAGCTTGCACCGTTTTGATACAGTGCCAGGGTGTGACGGACGGACGGACAGACGGACGGACGCCTAGACGATGGCTAAAACGCGCGAAGCATTCTGCTGTCGCGCGTAAAAAGCTCACTTTATTTTCATAACAGCATTATGATACTACATAAAGATGCTGACCCAGTGCCGACATACGATTGTGCGGCCATCCGGCTGACCTTCGGCCTTTTAATTGAAAACTAGCACGCGGTTTATCCTTGCCATGAAAACGTTTACAACAATTTAGTTTTTTTGTTTGTACCTTTTCGCTTTTAAGTTAGGAGCTCGTACCGTACAGGAGAGAAGGAAATTCAGTCAGACAGACGGACAAGACGCGTTTAGCCGCCGCGTGTCAGGACCATCGAACAATACCGTAGGTAGGTCCTATAAATCAAACGTAACTACCGGACGCTTGGCGAAGACAAACGTCTGTGGCAGGGCGAAGACGAGAGAAGCGAGCCACGATAGAGCGACAAGCACGTGCATCCTGCGAGCGGTCCAGACTTGAGTCTTGAGTGGGTGACAGACCGCAATATAGCGGTCAATGGCGGTTGCAACGAGCACGTACGCCGCGGCAAACATTGCCACAACTTGAACGTATGCGACCAGCTTGCACAGGAAGTTAGGTCCACGAAACCGCAACGTTATCTTCCACGCCATCTTTTTCACAAGATACACCACAACAACAATCATCATCATCGTCACCATCGTAATTCATAATGCCCCGTTTACAATACTGACAGCGGCAGTGCTTAAAGTGTAAAAAAGAAATGCCTGGATGTCCTACCCCAAGCTCCCACATGCCCTTCTTCCTTTCCTCTCTTACAGCGCACTGCCGTATACAAAGTTCCCAATTGGAGGGGTACCTCTCCACTTCCTTCCGCTTCCTACCCCCTTTCTCTTATCTTCTCCTTCCTTCCTCTTCACAGACAACAACAATATGAAATGCAGCTAAAGGAAATGAAAGGATGCCCGAAATTTGAAAAGCACGACGTCATGGCAGCACACGTCAATGGCCGACGGCGGACAAAAGTGCGAAAAGTGAAAATAATGGACGCGCCACTATTATTGTATTTCTTATCTAGTGCTATACAGTTCCCTCTACAGAATGACGTGCATCAATGTCCGTCATTGACTAGTCGTGCATTTTCAAAATAAAATATTGCATCATTTATTATTATGACAAGGAGCGCTGATACCTTAAACTGATTTGACGCTCAAAACAGACGCGGTGTGACAAAATTACAATTGGCAAACAAAAGAACGATATCGTTCAATGAAAATGAGACAAGAATGAACCAGAACTGCAAATATAGTTTTAACAAACGATATATCTTAACATATATTTTTAACATCTAACAAAACAAGTTGTGGGTTTTGGCAGTAAATGCAGGTCGTTGCAGCAGTTGCCACCCAAGACTGCTAACGCTTCAAAGAAACGGCATACGGTCAAGTGCGTTTAATCGTACCTGCGGCAAGACGTGACAGAAGGCGACGAAGATGTCAGCTACAGTCAGGTGCGCCATCATCCGGTTCATTCGCGTCAACTTACGCCGTAGACTGATTCGCCGCAGCACCCCTGCCATCATGCCGTTGCCTAGCAACGCCAATGCCAGGATCGTACCCAGCAGAGCGATCTCCACGCGCGCCAACTGCTCGTCTCTAGCCGGACGAATCGTATCCGCCGGACGTGACGTCATAGGGGGGTCATCGCTGACGCTGGTGACGTCTGACATCGTGTCGTTTGTGACGTCAATGACACGTCAGCAGCAGCAGCAGTCTTGATGACGTCATGAACCGATTGATAAGTGCTGACACTGCTACAGATGCTATAGAAATAAAACATCATCTTGTCATCGTTAATCATTGGCACAATATGCATTGCCGCTCGACGCCTTCTTCATCATCTTTTATCAGCTGCTTCTTTCCGGTGCTAAGTGTCTCATCATATTCTGCAGATTTACTCCGCACCATTTCACAACATCGTCCGTCCACTCTCTGTCTAGATGTCTTTTTTACCTCCTGCCGTTCGTCTTTCCGAAAAGCGGTAGGCCTATCTTTAGTTTCCTGTCATACGGCACGTGTGTCTAAACTCCAAGCAGCTGTAAACTTCCTTTTCATTACCGATTGCACAAGATTATGTGTGTGACCGTTGAAATTTAAAAGTTACCATAGAAATCAATCTTTCTCTTTAGTCTAGCTGGAAACAACGTTCTCGTGGTCTTGACATAAACATATTCAAGCTGAATTGCCGGATGCCTTTTTCGGCGTCAATAAGTTTCGTCTTGACTTTTCAAACAAGAAGTACGTTACCAAAAATATGTAATAACATCTTACCTTGTTTAATGCAGTATAACTTTCAGCCTCATTGGTGCGTTGGTTAAGTGGAGTGATATGTCACGAAAAACCGTGAATAACAAAACCGAGTGTTATGCACCGATCAATGCAATGACTATTTCCGCCACACCCGTCGGTAGTTTATGAGACCGGTCTCAATCAGGCGACGGGAGCTGCGAGTCTTCTATAGGCTTTGGCATGCAGGTAAAAAAGGTACGCGCATCGATTAGCGAAAAATACACTCTTATTCATTATGCATATATACGAGGCGCGTGTCGATGACGCTGCTGCTAATCGCCAACTGACACGCAGCACGCGCCAGCTGTTGACCGTGCGTCACTCGTCACAGACCTCTCGCGCTCTCGCTCGCTCTCTCAGACAGTCGCTGACCAGATGGAAGCCGGTGAAACGCAGCCGTGTCGCGGAGGACCGACCGATTGCAATCTGATTTGTCGTCCAATCCATATATGAACGGACGCCGCAGTCGCCGGCGTGACGCAATGCTAACTGAGCCGCGTCGTTTAGGCCTGCTGCCGGCACGCATTGCTCAACGAGCCGGCATCCCGGCCACGTGCCCCGCCTAAACAGCGACGACGCCAGTGAGAAGTAATCGTGCGATGACCCTTACCGGTGCATCGCTGTACATCACCTGGCGCAGCGCAGCAGCTGCTGTAGCTACCGCTGCTGCAGTCTTCCGCGTAATAACGCTCGGTTGGATCGGCTTGCTGCATCCAGGCGAGCCGCTCACTTAGCTGACAGAACCCCGACCATGTTTTGACGTGTCTTCTGGGTCGCGTAAAAAATAAAACAATGTCTCGCGTCGATGCTAATAAACGCGCAGACCCAAAACATGCACCAAAACACAATCAATCGACAGTAGGCATGCAGTCCAATTCATTAACGCTTACACAGCTGGTCTACGATGCCGTCACATAGTGATGGGGTCGCATAGAGTGAACCAACCAGTCAGTCAACGAGTGATGCATTTTTAGCCGACCGTAGGCCTACTTTCGTAACGGCCGAGGTGTTGTCATGGTTGTTGTCCGTCTGTCGTGTCGTATTAAAGTACTAAAGTACAGTCGGCTAAAAATACATCACTTGTTGACTGACTGGTTGGTTCACTATATGCGTCCGTCTGTCCATCACGGATGTACTGTGGCTAAACGGTGCAAGATATGGCCTAGATTGCTATTGATCATTGTTAGGAGGTCGCATATTAGCTTTCAAATAACATGAAAATTATCGACCTTAGATGACTTTAAAGGTCACTGACAACCAGTACGGTCGACTCTCTTAGCGACAGTTGTTAAAATAGTCCTTCCTTTGTTTAAACCATTTCTTGTGCGTTTGTTGAATTTGCTCTGTTTTTTTCTTATCGCTGAATTATTTTTAAGACTCACAGAGTACCAAAGTATTAAAAGTTAACCATTTTGGTTATGTTTGTTGTCAGGCAATTACCCTGTTATTGTGTAAGGGCATTAGTGTAAAGAATAATATTTATAGGTTAATGGTTTACAGTTTATCGTGTGCTAAAATTTATCTGAATATCCTAGACATTTATTAAATACAGCATTACACTGATTGTAGTAACTAACCATACTTTCTATCTATATTGTAGAATACGTCGGCGTCATAAAGATTTTCCAGAACACTAATTTTGAAAATGAAAGTTTGCATCATCACAGAAATGGTAAAAGGTAATAGAAATAAGGGTAGACCTCGAAGAGCATGAATGCGACGACAACAAAGAATAGAAAACTCTATCGAGTTGCTGCAGTCAACAAAGGAATGCGCTCGCGCAGCTCGGAGAAGATTGCATGTCCTGCAATGTCGCCAATGTTCGCGTCAACGAATAAAGCATCGCATAAGTGACAAGTCTCATAGTGAAGGTTTTTCCTAGTGAGTTTGTTTCGGGAGTTTCGTAAAGAAATAATTTTGCTAAAGGTCGTACGTTGGTCGACTCTGATGGTGACAATACAAAACGAACGTGGGCTATGCTGTGACGGCGCTTTTGTTGCACGTTCTGCAGCAGGTCGCACGATTTGAAATAAATCGTAGCCTACGTGGCAACTGAGTCGTTCATATATCGACGTAGCACAGACGTGGGTCGTCCAGCGTCATAGGCGACTGCGATCAACGAGTCGCCGTGTCGAATATGATGGAACGTAAGAATGGGAGGACCGAACACCAATGACAGATGGGTGTCTGGGGACATAGTGGCGCATTGAACTGAGTTCACAGTGCCGTGAAATTGCGTCGCAAACCCCGCCACTAGCACCGCCGTGTATGCCCACCGCTCAAGTGCATCACACTTGCCATATACATATACATGTGTCGTACTCTGTCGATATTACCTGTAGCAGTAATGCCGATGTCAAGCTTTTAATAAAAGACAATAATGCCCATTGTCGTACCCATAACCCGTATTTCATGTCTACAACTGCACTTAGCCGTCCGATTTGACAGCTCTCCAGTACACATTTTGTTTTATTCATGAATTATATTTGTCATACACGGTGTTTCATAAAAAGACTCCTTTTTGTTTTTTTCATAACTCACTCAAATAATGATCAATTTACACAAAATTTGTACCAGTTGTAGCTGAAAAACTACTAATTTAAAATACTGCAACAAAATATGGCAGTTGATTAAATATTCTTTGCTAGTCCTGACGTAATGCTAATGTCATAATGTGTCAAGGGTACAAACTGGATAATCTCAACTGGTGCTGTCAGTTGCTACCCTGCTCCAATGGTGAAAAATCTGGTTTATTCATGACAAATTGTTGAAGTTTTACAGTTACAGTTACAAAAACATGCAAAGCGATCGCATTTACGTGTCTGTGGGGATAGTTGGACTTTTACGCGTTCGAGCAAGACAGTACACTAGCAAAGCACACCGAGCTTGCAAAATGCAAAATGCAAAGACGCCTGATTTCATGTCCCCATGTTGCTTAGTGCTGACACAATAAACATTTTCATTAGCAAACTAGATTAAGCTCACCATCTAAGCAGGGTAGCAACTGACAGCACCAGTTGAGACAATGCAGCTTGTGCCCGTGACACATTATGACGTCAGCATTACGTTAGGACTAGCCAAAATATTTAATCAACTGCCGTATTTTGTTGCAGGATTTTGAATTAGTATTTCTTCAGCTACAACTGGTACAAATTTTGCCTAAATTGATCATCATTTAAGTGAATTATGGAAAAAAACAAAAAGGGGTCCTTTTTATGAAACACCGTGTATATGCCTCATTTGTAAACTATAGGTCTAACAAAAACAAAATGCTATATACACTGCATTAACTTATAACTTTAATCGTGTGGTAAGTTTGTCGTGTTAATTTTGTTAAATATGTTTACCACCGTATAACAGGAGTTTACAATAATTCTGGCATTGCATTAGGTGTCCGCTTCGTCTGCTGGACTGTCGGCTAAAATTACCTTGTTAACATGCGGCGTCCCCAGTCAGATTTGCAATCATCATCATTCGCGATTATGCAAATATGTATGTGACTAACTTTTTTCAGACGAGCGACGTCAAAAGCTTCTATATGTCTTGGAATAGCCTGGACTGAATAAGCCGAAAATGGCAAACTATACGAGTGCGCTGTGTTAAAAAAAGTCCCGGATGCTTCATCGACGGAGACAATGCGCCGGCGTTCATTGTGCACTCCAGACGGTATCAACGTTCACTCACGGGACACTGGAATTAATTGATCCTGGCTTTTAACCAACTGAGACGACATTCCGAACAGCTGCTAAAACTGGTCGGTAGTGTCATTTCACTTGTTTAAATTATTCTGATCTATACTTATACACTTTATACTAAGAACTCGACCTTTAAGTAACAGCAGTAATTGTGAGTTAATATACCGCGGTATGTCGTTTTTTTTGTCAATTTTTTGTTGTCTGCTAAACATTATGAATATTCGTTGATATATTTCAAACATTCGCATATCAACAGAGTTGCTAAAAGTGACCAACGACTGAAGACTGATAATTACATTGTTTGTCACTGTTTGACATACTTTATTCAGCATGACCTCTCAAGATATCGGCGTCTGTGGTATAGTTTTAAACTAGCTACTGTATATTTTCTTTCAGACCCAAACATTACGTCACAGTAAGCGCCGAGTACTTTTCGTCCGCTTAATGCACCTCTGGCGTGATAGAGGGACCAGGGCACTGTTTTTCGCCAACTCTACTCGTACATCTTACCATGCAGTCGGCAACATTGTCTGCGTTATCAACTTATCATTGATATGCCGATGATACGTAACTGTCTGTAAATAGCCATTTGGTCGAATGATAATAAGACTAATGGTTCAAGCTCTATGTGCGTCGAAGACGTCGCTCGCATGTTTTAGGAATATGGACTGCTTCTCAGTCCTGCTAAAACGGCGGAGCTCTTTTCTTTGACGCTAAGTCATAGCGAGAAAAAAAATTCAACTACAAACAACATGGACGTAAAGCCTTTCGCGATACCGCATAGATGTGTATATAAATAGGCCTATGTTTTGATCAACTAAATGGCCAGTAGTCAGCCTACTTCTGTGCTTTAAAATAGCATACGCAGCCACTGTAAACTACCGAATAGGCTTAACCTTCGCAGAAATGACTTAAAAGAACAAGTTCAGGTTTGCTAACGGTCCCTTATTATTTATTCTTTAATTTGACTTGCCACAAACTTGGGGTTAGTGACAAAGCCAAACGACGGTTTCAGTTAGCAGTTTTGTCTACAAGCTTCAGTGACATCGACGAATGCACCTGTAGAACAAAGCTTATCTGACCGTCGTGCACGCATCGGCTGATGACATCCATTCCAACTACAAGAACAGCTGACCGACCGACCAGCTCAGCAGCCAGTGACGTCACGGCGACGTCGTCTCAGTCTCATCTTGCTTCGTTAACAGCAGCAGCAGCTGAATACGAATAGCCGCCGCCGATTGGAGTCTTGTATCTCAGGGGTGCTTTCGTCATTCGTCGGTGTTGCCGCTTAATTCAACTTGGCGCGGCGGCCGCGCCCACGTCTCGAAGACGCCAGTGTCACGTCCCATTGAGGACGTCTTCCGCGTGCTTCAGTGCAAAACATTCGGTCTTTGTCCGACCTGATCGCAAACATTACGAAACCCCGGCAACAACGACACTTTTAGACATGAATGTGCGAAAATGTTTTACGCACAACGCTGTAATTAACCTTCGGCGGAATCGCTCTAATGGCAGGAAAGTTCTAGGATGCAATCATTTTGACTTCTTCAGTAGTGAGCATACGACGCATCGTTTAGTTTACTTTCCATGCGAAGATTTTTATTGACTGCGATAAAAAGCAAACAAAGCAGTAAATCAGTGTGCCCGCGAACTGGTTAAAATGTCCCTCTTTTAAAATTAAAATAATATCAAAACGGAGTTTCAGGCACTATCCGACGGCGATGACGACGTTGTAGTTTACCTACGAAACTAGGCCTGCCAAAAATTGTAGAGTACAAAAGTGATATAATCAATTCTTGCAATGGGAAGTCTCATGACCGGCGACACAAGATTACGCGATTAATGAAATAAATTGATAGGGCAAGTAAAAAACGGAGTTGACAAAAAATCACACTAAAATAGACAAAGTAAGCAGCAAAAAGATAACAACGGTCAAAAACCTGCAATAAAGTAGTTTGAGAACAATTCAATTAGCCTATGCACGATATTGCACCGCCTTCGCCATGTCCGTTTTTAACACACGCGATCGTTTCGGTTTTTCATTTACCGCATTTGTCTTTCTCGCCAAATTGCACTATTGCGTCACGCCATCATCGATCAAGCGGTAGAGAGACGTGAAAACGCGTAATTTCGTCACTACGTCGACTCTATGGAGAGCCACCCCGACGCTTGACCTCTCACACAGCGCAAATTTGTAACACCTACGAACGTAACCATGTTTGTTCGGGACTCACGCGCGCACGAACACTCTGGAAACATAATGCCTCCGACCACTACATTGGCGGAAGCATAAAAAGCGCACAGTTATTACAATAGCCCGACATAAAACAAAGTACTAAAACTCACGCAAACATAATGTGGGAAGTGAGCAGCGTTATTTTCTCACAAGACTGCAATTATTATCTTCCTTGTGGCCTATCACTCTTTGGCGAATACCGGATTATAATGCTAGGTGACACAAAGATACAATGTAAATGTATACGGACGACGCCCGGAGTTGCTATGTGACAGCGAAAGGCTCAGATTAATTGTAACTACGTGTTACCATGTTACGCCTCTAAGACCAAAAAAATATCGAAAACCTACGCAAATAAAATCGCACGTGAAGACAACGGGAGAAAAACGTCAACAGCTTACAAAATCGATAATTTTACTGTTTCTGATGGGCACTGAACATGTCTAGACAGGCTAACCATAGTCCGCTAAGACGGCCCCAATTACTTTAGCTTTTTTGGGGCAAATAAGCTCAACTAGGCCCTAAGTGAGACATTCAATCACTGCGAACTACGACCGATACGTTTTCATCACTTTTTCATCACTTTTCTTCTTGCGTCAGCGCTGTAAATAAAATAAGCAGGAAGCTTTTCGTTTGAGATGCGAAGCAGAATGATGCGGCATCACCGCAGATATACGAACGAGACGACACGAATTAGGCGCCCGAGTGGAGCGAGAGACAGGTCGCCTATAAACTGAACGACATAATGCGATTAGACGACCGAACGACGCCGCGAATGCTTACAGACCCATACGCACCGCTCAACGTAAATTACGCTCACTCTGCGGTGCTTTCGCTTGCCGTAAAAACTTAGCTAAGTTGTACAGGTTATTTCTTTTGTCTTAAATTACAGATAAATTAAAGACGTATTTAGCATCCCATATTGCATGCTACGAAAACATTCCAGCCAGACGCACACTTTCCAGAAAGTTGTGTAGGCCCAGGAACGTCGAACCCCTAACTACCAAGAATCATTCCCCCAAAGCTGCAATGCTCCAAGGGCAACAGCTTGAAGCCCGAAGGGCGGTAATGTGAAGCTAAAGGCCGAAAGCGGGCGTGGGTTCCTGGGAAGGGGTAGCGAGTTTCCTCCCCATGGGATCTGGGGAGCGCTGTAAACTTCCCCAGTGGGGTTTGAGGCAGAGCCCCGAGCATAGACGCGTTTTGGAAGCATCCAATGTATCTGGAGGCGAAAAATAATGCAAATTTCTAATAAATCAGCCAGCCAGCCAGCCAGCCGAGGGGAGGCGGAAATCTTTCCCCTGAGCCAAGTTGGACGCAAGTTGCATCGTCCTTCTGTAGAGTGTAGACGCCCCTGTGTAGGCCTACTGTAGATAAGATTGATGTATCTTCATTAGTGTCCCGCGCATGCTTTCGATCGTCAATCGTCTTTAGCTGAGTTCATATTATTGTTTGTGCCAAGCTGCTATTCGTTTCACGATGTTTTACAACTTAGTGAACAAGTCTCTGTGAAATGCTCCATAAATCGCCAGTAAATTTAATATGGAATAAGTTTGTATAAAGTCAAATAAATAAATAATGTAACCGTATGCGAAGAACGTGCGAGTCCCTATGTTTCGCTGGATGCTACCAGCAACAGTGTGAACTTAAGAGTCAACGGACGATGAATTATGAAAATGATAAAATCATTTTAAGATGACGTAGGCTAATTGTTTGAAATTATCATTTTTTCGATTAAAATAAGCGTCTGCACAGGGACGCAAAAGACAACGTTTCACGAAGCTGTGGGCCATCGACTTGTGCTGAGCCTAGATTTCTAACGGTTAAATCATTTTATGAGTAGGCTAAAATCGTCAATAATGTGAATGATTTTAGTTGTGACGATTTCAAACATCTACACTGTGTTTCAGAATTGCGATGGCTAAGACGCGCTGAAAGTAGTAGCTGCTTTCGCGCGTAAAAAAATAGCCCTAGAGTTTTTACCTGAATTGCTCCAGTGGCTGCGCCTAGCAGCACCAGAAAGGCTCTGGGATGCAATCATTTTGATCTGTTCGGTACTGGCCTACGACGCATCGTTTAGTCCACTCTCCATGCGAATATTCTCACCGACTGCGACAAGCGCAAGCAAATGAGTTAATCACGCAGTGTGCATATGAATCGGTCAAAATGTCGCTCTTCGTCAAATAAAAAAAATATCAAAACGAAATTTCAGGCAGCGTCCGACGGCGACAATAGCGTCGTGGTTTATACAACTTTTGCATTAAATTGACTTATTCTTAATTTCTCAGCTACGTTTCGTGACGGTTAAATCACTTTTACAGCTAAACCGCGGCCGGTCGACGTCATCGTTGACTCCTGATACCACTTCCTTTCTCAAAGCCGTCCGCAATCCTACTAAGAAT
>Ga0209671_1007502_pt1 | contig 11323 bp, 7 predicted proteins | sample WorMetHERISLAND2_2_FD_187401 | JGI IMG/M metagenome (GOLD analysis project Ga0209671, IMG submission 187401) | Marine gutless worms symbiont microbial communities from Max Planck institute for Marine Microbiology, Germany - Olavius geniculatus... | ecosystem: Host-associated > Annelida >...
GTTATACGATCGAGCAAACATCAAGCTGGATCCTCCAGCTAACATATAGCAGCAAACATCGAGCAGACGTCGAGCAATAGCACGTGTATTTTGAATACATTTGCTCGACGTTTGCTCGATGTTTGCTCGATCGTGTAAACGGGGTATAACGCTTGTCGATGGACGTGTGCATGCAGGTTCGTGGGGCAGTGCTGATAACGTGATAGGCAGGTATGACGTCAAAGAGCCGTCGGCTGCTGCTGAGGCTGATGCTGATCGACAGCCGGGTGTGCGTACAGAAGAGCGTCTGTTGAGGCATCTGGTGGGCGGTGAATTCGACGTGGACGCGCGTGGCGTCGACCGCACCAACACCACTGTCACCGTCCGCATACAGTTTCTGCTGCTGCGCATCCAGGGGCTGGTCAGTCGTCATCATCATCATTATTATATCAGCCGGGCCTTAATGAGAAGCTAGAGACGTATGGGGCTATCTTATGGTAAAAGCTTCGAGTCTCTATCTATCTCACCTATAGCGTGATTCGTTACCGGGTATTCGTGTTTTTTGCGATTTTCAGTTGCGGCGCACCTTTCAAAAGTGAACTGCGCCGAAATGGCTAAAGAAAAAGCAGTTCAGCCGGGCCTCAAAAAAGTAAACTATTTTAGCACTAGAACGATCGATTAATTGTAACAAATTTCAACTATCAGCGGCGTCGTGGGTTGAAAAAATAGTCGGGGCGGCGGTAGAGTTGCAATTTTCCGACTTTGCAAATTTCCAGCAAAATTCCGACACATAACTACTAATTTTTAACAAAAAAGATTATAGATGGTCAAACTCAAAAATTTGATTTTTCTGAAATGGGGGTTTTCAGTCCCAAAGTTAGCATTTTTAACTAAAAATTAGCATTTTTAAATAAAAATTTTCCGAAAAACAAAAAAATGCATTTTTTGGCAATTACTACTGTTAGCTTTCAATCAAAATTAACATTTAATTAACAGTTAATTTGTGCAAAATTAACTATTATAAAATTTAGTTGTTATTAGCTGAACCGATCAGCTGCGAACTTCGATAATGGAGCGTGAAGGGAGACCGTCAATTGCTCTGTCGAGTGTGCTGACGTTGTCGCGTTGGGAAAAAAGCTTCGGCTACCGTTGGCGACAACAAATTCGACTGCTTGTAACCCCGAAACCTCCCGTCTCATAAAACCTGCTACTGCAATTGATTTCGTCAGAGGTTCAGAGTTCAAAGGCCTGGTCGCCTGCAGCGAAGTTCGCAGTTTCGGACTGAAATAGCTTTAAAACAAATAGCCTAGCTGTCGCTAGGGAAAGCCAACCGTACCGCCTACGTCCGAAGCCCGGCGTCCGATTTCCAATCACTGAGAAAAAGCGATTTCTTACAGATGACAGTTCCATGCACGCTATGTTAATGGAACGCTGCTCTCGAAAACTACATTCAACGCTACTATAACAGACGTCGCGCGTGGTCATCTCGCCAGGCGATATAAATAGCTACAGTCGTGAATAACCAACGCAAATATCGGCACGCAGGTTTCGCAAATTTTTCTCACAATAAAAGACCTTGCTGGAGAAGACACGTTACAGCCTATATAGTTCCTGTTGCAGTACTAACCTTCAAGGACATCCAAGGTCGATGACTCGATAATTTCTATCTCATCTTATTTCTCTCTTATTTAAAACCACTTTTTGTTAGTGATTAGTGGTAGTCTTAGCCCTATCTCTCACTGTTTCCGAAATATGGCCAGTGTTCCATTAAATTTTTTACTTGCCTCATTCAACCTCAAATTCGAAAATGTTCTTTTTTGCATTTTTTAGATCGCTGAAATTTTGCATGCCAAGGTTTAAGGCACAGGGCTAATTACTCTTTTAAAAGTTTTCCTCCATGACTTAACGTTTAGCCACAATACATTTTTGGCAGACAACCACTATTAAGAAGCACAGCAGCGATAGCCTAATACCACAATAACGAGCGATGTTGTACGTGCAGTTGGTTCTGGAAATGTTCGTTTGATCAATCAATATTATCGATGTCGATGCCACTCGTGCACAATTTCTGAAATTAACAGTAGGTCTAGTATCTGTAACGTGTTTCACATCGCATCGCAGACGTATACGCGTCGGCACAAAGGCAGAAAATCGCCGATTTGTCTCTGCTGTTTCTAATCCAATTTAAGCGTTTGCTATAATTTAAGACTTAGGCCTAACTCCTTAGTAGTATTAGTAGTAGTAGTAGCCGAATGTGCGAACGGCGTCCGAAAACGACAGTCGCTAAGCGCCTTAGAAAGTTAAGCGTTGGCGTCATCGCCGCACTAATCGGTACTGGTGCAGATTACCAGCGAATGAAGACATTCTGAATAGCTCGGTGTTTGTATGCAGAAACTACAGCTGTCTTGTAGAAGCTATTGTCGTGCCGCTGCTAAGCAGTGTTTTTGTGCGCTTGTCATTAGTGACAGCGACTCGTTTCTCGACTCGACTGTATGCATTCCACCAGTGACGTCAGATGTATGGACGCCCTGCAAGGAATGTAGAAATATTCCGCCGCTCGTGCCATTATCAAGAGCATCAAACAGTTGTCTTTACCCACGATCACAGTGATCAGTGCCTCTACAAGATGTGTTGTTTGGTTGATTTCCAAATTCTATTTATATCCATGTCTGGCAACTCTCGAATCGACAGTTGCATTCCTGCGTTTTTAGCTGACCGTACTTACGTAACGTCGAGCTTATGGTACGAGTTGTCGCCCGTCTGTCTGTTTGTCGTCTGTCACGGATGTATTGTTGCTAAACGGTGCGAGATAAAGCCTACGTTGCTATTGATCACTAACAGGAACTCGCATATTGGCTTTCAAGTGACATGAAAATTATTGACTTGGATGACCTAGACGGTCACTGACAACTATTATCGTCGGTTATTCTAACGACAGCTGGGCTTCTTGTATTTTGCAGCAGGACTGTGCCAATATTTCTACTCCCGCATTTTTTACCTGTGCATTTTCGGCCGTGACTGTTTCTTTTTTTGCGTTTTCCGTGCCACAAACAAACAGACGGATCGACAGATTTGCCGCAGCTGTTTCTGGAGGTCAACTCAGTAGGGTTTAGGTTGTGGTATAATGAAGCTACGCTGACGAGCGGTAGCAAAAATTCATTCGGAATACGATGCAACGAAAGAAAAAACGCGGTTGTTAGAACTTAATAACTAGAACGATAACTACGATTACAACGTAAAACCACTACATAGCAGGTCACGCTTGAGTAGGTCAATTATTTATTGGGCTATAATATTGTATTATATTCAGTTAATCTCAATGGTTGTAAAAATTGCATACTGATTTCGGTAGGTCTGTAAGCTTATGTAAAAGCAGACATTAAAGGAAATTGGTGGAAACGAACAGTAGATAGGCTCGTTGATTGTTATTAAATGCTATTTTGTTTTAACAATTGTTATGTTAAAAAAGATTACGAAATGTTAAAAAAACTCTCAAAGTATAACAATGATTATTTTGTTATTATGCATTTTAGGACGAAAGAAGTCAAGTGTTGACTACAACCGGACTTATTATCTGCGTACGTTACGTTTCGCTTTCTTCTATTTTCTTAACTTTCTGTTTACCGACAACCATTTACAGCGGTGTGAATGCCGCAAGTAAATTAAACGCCATTAATGGCACTGGCCAAACTAGACTAAGTGTTCACATTTGTCGTAGAGAGTATTAAATTCTTATTTTAAAGCACTGTTTTAAGTAACAAAAACGCATTGTACATGTGTAATACAGCTGAGCAGAATTATGTTTTGTTGTGTTTTGGTTTATATTTTTATATTTTATTTTTCAAAAACCTTCGGCACTAAATTTTCGAGGATGAAAATATTGAAAGCTAAGAGCCAGTTTCCATTAATCTAAATAGTTGGTAACTAATTGCCAACTAGTTGGCCAACTAGTTTGCCTAATGGAAGTTCGCCTGAAGCAAGTAGACCACAGCGGCATTTTTTCAGTGGTGAAAATTCTGTGTAAAGAAGCCGCATTTTCCGTTGAATGGCCGCCGACAGCCGCTGGAACAAATATGTTTATATTTATTATTTTCATATTTTTGTAATAGTTAAGCTTGTGTAGTGTAGTGTAGTGTAGCTATAGTGTAGCTTGCGTGTGTAGGACTGGTACGACACTCGGCTACGGTGGAACGTGAGTGAATTCGACGGAATGGAAGACATTGTCATGAAGCCGGACAGAATCTGGCTGCCAGAGCTTGCACTGATGAACGGGTACACAGACAGCTATTACATACGCTAGTCATTCCGTACGATTAACGTTTAATACATTATTTTAACAATCAGCAATCTCCTGCAGCAATTATCGGCAGTAACGGAATTAATATGCTGCACGTTACGTTTCATATTGGTATCTTTAACAAAAAGCTTAACCGTCGTTAGGAAGGACCGACCGTACGCGGATGTCGCAAGGCCAGCAAAATGATTTTCGTGTCATGTGAAAAGGCTTATGCGACTTTTTATTACTGCTCATTAAGAACCTTGGTTCTATTTCTCACCGTTTCTTAGATACGGCCAGTTTTCCGTTAAAAACGCACATTTTTTACCTTATACATTTAACATCAACTGTTCCCCCTGCATTAAATCGCTTAAATTTTGCAGGCGCCGAACTACCACATCAGGCTAATTATTCGCATAAAAAGTTTTGCCGTAAGACCTACCACGAAGCCACAATACATCCGTGACAGACAGACAGACGACAGACATTTCATAGCATAGGGCCGATCAGTTGACCTATGCACCCACGTACATTCTTCACAGATACAAAAACGATTGAATTACGAATTTACAAGTACATGAACTTCGGTTTTAGTAGACCTTTTAGAACTGATGAACTGGTGTCAGGCCCTCTACATATAGACTACCACAGAGATGATGACTGCTTTTAGTTTCTTAGCGCTTGTCAGTTGTTGTGCCCAGTATTTAACAGCGGTGTGTCTGTTAATTATTTCAACAAAGACTGCCATTCTAGCACTAGTATCGCGGCATTTTCAGCACCATAATTTCCATAAACATTGTCATAATTAGGCCTGTAAATTAAGTTACAATAAGAACCATGAAGATTCATTGCAGCCCGCAAGAAAATTGAGTCAGACGATAAAGCTCGCAGGCTTAAATTCGCAATATCAATGCTAATTTTCGTCGTCTTAAGCAACGCCGCTAATGACTTGAGAAAATATTCGTCTGACGGCTTACAGTAGACTGCAGCAGCTGCGGCGTGGCGTGAAGAACGCATCGTACTTAGAATGATGAATGATGGCAGCCAGCGTCAAGACTTGGTCAGTTTAACTTTTACCGAACTGCAGGATGGTCTTTGTGAGATAAGTAACTGGGTCGTGCGTTGCGTTGACGTGAGCGTGACGCAGCACCATGTCAGTTCAGCGAACGTCATTTGTGCGCATCGTCACTCACGATGTATAACATCAGGGTGTTGGTAATCTGTGGAATTGTGGAATGCGGAATGGAATGGATAATCTGTTGAATGAAAAGTGTAGAATGCACGTGATTGTTCAGTTCAAAAAATTACGTAACCACGCTAATTCCACAAAATAACCACCCCTCCGGATTTTCGCGTTTACAGTAAACTGTGGAATGGGAAAACTGTGGAAACGCAAAAACACGAATGCCGTTGTGCTTAGTTACTAGGTCTATCAGTGAATACAACGCGTGTGTAGGTTTATATTTTGTATAGAAGACAATAACGCGCTGCACAGACACATATTTGTCTTATGTCTAAAGCCTAGCGATCGCGCATACGGCTTACTTAGTATTTGTAGTTCTTTATGTAAGTTACGCAATCAAACAGTTAATCGCTAGGACGTTTTGTAAAGACTTTTCATTCCACAGATTATCCGCCCCATTCCGCATTCCACAATTTCACATATTACCAACACCCACTACATCAACGTCATCGCGACACTGTTTGCATATGTGTCGCGCACTTCAATTACATTAGGCCTATGGGACGGATAGACCATAGTCTTAGGAGGCGGTTTTGAAAATTAGGATTAAATTTGCCTTACACATAATTACACCATGAGGACTGAGGTAAAGATAAAAGAAAAAAGACGGATACTGTCTACAGACGGTAGGTGACTTGATAGGAAATAATATTTAGGGTCTCTGCTGACAAAAACACCTTAGGAGCATTTGGCGAACATTAAAAAGAAACTGTTATAAACTGGATGAATTAGCAGATCACTGATTAAAGAAGAAAAACACAGTGTTGAATTATTCCAAAGAATTCACGTCATCGTTTTTCCCGATTACTGTAACAGGACTACTGCTAATACTCATATCCAATCTTTATGTCGATAGAACTGAAAAAAAACATTAAACGTGTTGACAATATAAATTTAAATTATTATTTAACAATCAATTTTCGTTTTTTTTTATAAAATTATTAAATTAGTGAAACATTTAAACAATCAATTGATCAATAACCCAATCGAAATAAAAAAGATAAGCTTAGATGAAGACGTCTACCCCGGTGCCGGTTGTAGTCTACATAAAATAATTGATGAAACTTTAAAACCTATTTTTACAATGTTGAGAAATTCGTTATTAATTATTCCCGTATCCATGCTCATGCCTTGCGATGTGTTTTTTTTCCGAAAGTTCACCACTAAGGTTTCCCGGCTGCATTGCAGTGCCGAAGATCTGTCTCCTGATTTTCGAAAGGTGCGCATTCTGGTGAACCATGACGGACACGTGCATTGGGAACCTGGCGGTGTATTTACAACGACTTGCGATATCGACATCAGATACTTTCCGTTCGACGACCAGTCTTGTCCGATACAGATTGGCGCTTGGGCTTACTACAGGTTACCTAAAAGTCTACGTATGTTAGGCCTTTAGGCTTTAGATATCATCTGTAAACATTATGGCGCGCTTATCTGTAAAAGCCATAACCTTAACCTTTAACTTTAACCTTAACTCGAACCCTAATTTTTGCAGATATGGGCTTAACAATTAACATACGTATGCCATGACGATAAAAAGAGAGGACAGAACAGAAGTGATTAAATAGGCAATGCAACAGTAGTTCAAAGTGTAGACGTTAAATTATTAAATTTAATTAAGTGAAATGAAATTATTCTGATACATACATTTTGACTGTTTTCGGTTTGTTTTTTTCGTGTACTTTATGCACCATCATAATTTAAACTATAGGTAAACTAATTAAGCCCTAATAACTTATCAAGTTCTTTTAATCTTTTAACACAACAATTAAATGCTTTTAATCATTTTGGCACAGTATGGTCTATTATTGTGTGCTGATTTCTTTCTCTCTTTTTCTCTCTCTCTCCTTCAGGCTGGTTTAGATCCCTCAGGTGAGGGGTCAGCCACACGGGTTCTCTGTCTCCACTCGGCTCTATTCTCCACGTCCATCAGGTCGACCCGCAAGTCCTCCATGTTGTACTTCGACGTCGATCCACCTTTTTCTCTGTCTTTCCTTACTCCGTTGTCCACGTACGTCTGCCTCCCTGACACAATCCTTCTCTTCTCGGCGTTGTACATGCCCAAACTATCTCATCCTGGCCTCCCATACCTTGTCTGTGATGCACGCTACTCCGAGGATGCGACGGATATCATCATTCCTTTTTTTGTCTCTCAACGTAAGGCCGAGAATCTACCTTAGCATTCTCATTTTGGTTCTGTCCAAACGTTCTTCTTCACGTCTTTTCAATGTCCATGTTTCTGAATTATAGATCAATACCGGCCTCACCATTGTTCTGTATATTATCCCTTTAACAGCAACGGGCATCCTTCGATCACATAACACTCCTGGTAGCTCTTTCTATTTTTCCATTCTGCAGCAATTTCAGCTGTGATGTGCTGATGTGCAGTTAAAAAACAACTTACTAATTGACCCTTAATAACTGTGGCATAACTGAACGTAACTACGTTTTCTATGCATAGCAGTAACCGTGTGTAAGCCTATATTATGTTGTAACCAAACATTTTTATAATTCTACAATGAAGTGATGAACTCGGTCTGCTAGCCTTGATGCCTTTTTGATTTTTTGATTGTTCTGCAACATATTGCGTTATTATGAGGCCATTTCATGACCTAGGCCGCTCTACGCATTTTGCCAGTCTTTTTGTCCCGTACTGACTTCAAACTCTAGAACAAACAAACGTTAAGATAGAAATATCTGCAAACGTATTTTAAGGCAGGTGTAACACGAGTAGTTTTCTGGATTTGAAATCTGATAGGTCAAAAGTCACGATCAAGCGCCGTAACTACTATCCAGTGTTTTGTCCAATTTACTGTCGGCGCCTGAGACGCTTTTACTGCATGAACGCCCGCACACATGCCGTCACATATGCTTGCACAGTCTTGTGTTTTTATTGCATGCTCAACAGCCACAGACTTTACGTAGGCAAGTGATAAATTCGTCACCAGAAGACCGTCTGAAATGCCGTACAAAAGTTGGACAAATAAAGTAAATAAATCAGTGAATGTCTTACGGGTGAAATACGGTAAGTTGAAGAACTTTAGTTAGTTAGACATGCAAATGAAAAAATTTCGTGTCGTTTTAGCGCTCGAATGAACATTACGAGCGCTCATCGCACGGTACAGACGCATGAGTTTAAAGTCAACGGTGAATGGGACATCTACAGAACACGCGCTCAGTGGAAGGTAAATGTCAAAGTTTTCTAAATTTTATTCTTTTTTGAAACAGATTTTCTTACCGTTCCACGGTAAACAAAGCTTCGTAAAGCGTCGCATTATGCTTATTGGCGCCGTACAACAAACAAACAAATTGTACAGGGTGTGCCAAAAATGACCCAACTTGTTTTTGTCAGAACTTCGTCAAATCTCCACCAAATTTATCTGGCTACTGAGAACAGATAAAATGTCTAAGCTAATATATTAGTTTTTGCTTATACTTTTTGATTTTTGCCGTATTACATCAGCGTTTATACAACATTAAATGAATTGCTTGCAGTTTTTTTATATATAATTTCAGTAAATCGTTGGGAGTATCAGTGATCCTTGGGGTCTGAGTCTGCGTAACGTATTGTTTTTGCAGCAGTAACACTGTTTCAAAGGTAAGATTTACAAGAAAAAAACAAAAATCGTAAATTATTGAAGGGGCGTAGACCCTTCCAATCTCCCCCTAAATGACGCCCCTGCATCACCTCTAAGACATTGTGTACACATTGAGCATAAATTCTGATCAATTGGAAATACATGTAAACATAATTTTGCTGAATTAGTTTACTGTGTGCTTAATTAAGTCGTTAGAACTTTTACAGAGACAATATTCACAACAACTGAGCATTGTGCAACGATATGGAACATCTGCGTTTTACACGGCAGTGCGTTGACATAAACTAAGTGAGATGGACATTGAGTGTAGCTTACATTTTTGTATCGTCTTGGCTATCTGTGCGCCAAAAATTAACAAATTTGGTTGAGACTTGAAGTTCTGACAAAAAAGTTGGGTCATTTTTTGGCACACCCTGTAGTGTACAACAAATCTACACATTATATTAGGATAAGGAAAAACGGTCGGAGCGTTCCCTCAGATTAGCGTGCAACAAAATGAAAAGTTAGAAAAAAGTTAACAGCTGCTGTTAGTCAGACGTCACGTAAAATTCTCAGATGGCATAGACTGCACCGTCGTTTGCTTTATGACGCACGACTGCGGCCGAACATTACGAAAACGGTGCCAGTGCAAGCTGAGTGGGGTTTAATAGCTCGTTGTACTGCAGGAGACGGTGATCCCATGCTGTCCCAACACCCGGTACTCGTACGTCGAGTACACGCTGTCTGCCAGTGGCATCCGACTCATTCCCGATCGTGCAGTGTCCCGACTCCGATCACGCTAAGCGTAACTCGAGTACACGCTTTATCTGCGCCGTCGCTACACGTTCTACGTCATGAACGTGATCGTGCCGTGCATCCTGCTGTCTGTGCTGGTCATGGCGTGCTATCTCTGCTGGCTGCACCGCGGTGGTCTGTGCTGGTGATGGTCGGGTTCTGTCTGCCGCCCGATGCCGGGGAGAAGATATCGCTCGGTATCTCGGTGCTGCTCGCTTACACCGTCTTCTTGCTGATGGTCGCAGAGAACGTGCCGCGAACCTCGCTACGGACCCCCGTCATCGGTATTAACTACGAGATGATACTCCAGCTCTATCGATAGTAGTTACTACTGTGTTATTCTTCTCATTAAAAAAGTGAATTTTTTGTTATATACACGAATGTGAGCGTATTGGCTGCGTTGAATGTCTGTTCTTTATACTTCTCTTATGTGACCTGCCGCTATTTCGAAAAAAAAGATTTCTATATATAACGCATATTCATAGCTGTGTAATTTAAATGAGGATTTATTTATGCCATAGGCGGATCCAGGAGTTAAAGTTGGGGAGCAAAGTCGAGCGCCGAATGCGCGAGCCGAGTCGAGGCACCGAAGGCGCCAAAGAGGGTGAGGTGTGGGAGAGGGGTCCTCCCAAAAAAATTTTTTAGATGTTAAGATCAAAATGGCGTATTTTCGTGGACTCTGTACTAAATTTCGTTTTTTCTATCACCATAACAGTATAGAAGTACAGTCTAATACAAAGACTGCCATGGAGATTGACTTGCATGCGATAAAAGCGTTATTCAAGGGCGTCTATTTTTCTAAGTACTTGGAGCAATCCCCTCAAACTCAAGGTAAGGCGCCGCAGGCTTCGACGGGAGGAAAATTTTATGCATTGAAGGCAAAAGGCTTACAAGTTTTATTACAGGCTACGGCGCTGCTTGCACGAATCAGATTCACGTCATACCATCGCCCAATCGTCCGTCGACTTATGATGATGAGGTTGATATGAGACGTTTCCGTGCAGGTTGCTCGTTTCTCGTCGTTTCTGTGTGTATACTGCGTTGTGAATAATTAGCGGCATTTGTCTCACTTCCGGTCATTTCCGTGGCTGGCTACAATGGCTTCTAATCCCGTCTACGTGCCCATCCTGGTAATCTGTCTAGTTCTATTTTTGACATAATTGCGACCATGGGGTGTCAGAGAAGGGACAGGAGCCCCTGTGCCCTTGCCCTTGCCCCACCTCGGCTTTCTTCCAAAAAATTAATGGTGATAAAGTGCCGTCTGGTAATCATTCACATGCCAAAGTGCGACTTATTAAACGTCCTTTTTGCAAAATAACACATCTGTAATTTTTTCCGTTTCCAAATATTAAAAAGCAGGCGAATTTGCGACTTCCGTTGCACGTTTAAAAACTACAAATGTTCCAGCTTTAGGAGGGATTGCCCCCTGCCCCGGATTATGGTTTCTCCCCC
>Ga0209671_1007503_pt1 | contig 11322 bp, 6 predicted proteins | sample WorMetHERISLAND2_2_FD_187401 | JGI IMG/M metagenome (GOLD analysis project Ga0209671, IMG submission 187401) | Marine gutless worms symbiont microbial communities from Max Planck institute for Marine Microbiology, Germany - Olavius geniculatus... | ecosystem: Host-associated > Annelida >...
CATAATGGACAGTCAGCATCTAGACTAACTCAGTAACTGCAGTAAAATTGCTCTCACATCCAAATATGTAACAAACACTGAGGAAAATGGTAAAAATAAAATAAAACATGTGATTTACAAAAAATAAGTTTGTAAATGTTGAATTTTTACTTGAATGTTAATAACACCTCAATCTTTGTATGACATACTTATACAACGGCTATTTCAAACAAATTGCATCACCGTAATCATCATGACCACTATGGGTCTACTGGAGAGAAAAAGAAAAACGTTTTATATGCATTTTTATAAAAAATAATTTTTCAATTTTTATAAATGTTTATGACAACTATGCAGACTAAACCATTTACCAGCAGTTATCAAGTTCAGTAGGCCTACATTCACACTGTAAATCAGGGTAAACATGAACCAGCACTAGAATTCCCTGCCAGATAACAAAGTGTCGGCGATGTCCCCAACCCAGAAATAAAATCTATCATTAACAGCAATACTATAACACGATGCAATTCATGCAGCTTTAACAAAGTACAATTAAATAAAATCAAACCCAGAACAGACTGAATGAGAGCTGGAAGACATGGCAAAACAAAACAGAAGGTACTGTTAGAGACTGGAGCAGAGGCCAATAACACCACAGGCCTGGGACAATTCAACTGTGAAGTGGGCATGAAAGTTTTTAGTGGGCAAACTGTTCAAACTGTTGTAGTATTTGCCTGACAAAAAATATCAAAAATTGGTACTCAATGCTATGGCAGCACAAAAACGGTGACACTTTTAAACAATGTGTGGGTTTTACTGCCTAAAATTTAATTAGGGAAATAGGCACATGGTCCTATTAGTGATGGAAAGGCATGGTCAGTTGTCTTCAACACCCTGAGCAGCTAGCTCAGCAATGACATTGTCCAGGTAGTTGGGGTCAGGGTAGCCATGACCTCGGTCATTGGTGATGCTTGTCTTGTGGTGTATCTCATTCCAGACAACCGAGTTGGACTCGCCAGTCGTCACCGAGGTACCAATGGTAAACGTCAAGCGACGGCGCCAAGCCTCAGCCAGCAGACCCAGCACACGTCTTCCTTGCTCACTGTTAGGCAAGTATGCATACCTTGGGAAACCCCGACACGTGTACTGCCTGCTGTTCTGACAGCCACTGGCGATGTAGTAAACAATCTCAATGGCACCATATCCCTCATAGCCAGGCAGCTGAGTGTCAATCACATGGTAAGACATTCTGCCATCGGGACAATCACCACGCTTCACGCCATAGATTGACTTGCACGTCGGGCACTGCAGACCACCATCCTTGTTGCCGCTGTCATACATGGCAGCAATGCAGTCCAGGTGAAACATGTGTGAACACTTGTATAACTGCACTACAACGTGCTCATCAGAACCGCCATAACCCGACGCCTCTTTCAGACTGTCACAGCATATACAGCAGTCCTCAGTAGCTGGAGGCTCTAGAACAAGCTGCACAAAGTCCTTCAGCACCTGCTTTGTTGGTATACCTGCAATGTCTCTCACATCCTCCTGATGCACAACAACGATGGCAGAAATTGGAACTTGCAGACGATCTAATTGGTGGTTATTATGACTGCCAGCTGGCACAACTGTAGTTGGAAAACCCGAAAAAAAGCCACCAGCTGGAAAACCAACCGGCAGTCCACTGGTGACTGTAGCGGCAGCAGCACTTGAAGGCAGAAACATGTTGGCAGGCATCGGGAAAAGTTGGTCGTGTCGCTTCCTCTTCGATGTCATACTGCTGGACGGTGGCATAACACTCTTACCAGATTGTGACACTGATGATAAATTCAATCTATGTAGTAAAGGGTCAGATAATGAAGAATGAACACCAGACATGACTCCATTGTGGCTAGGCCTTGGAACAACTAATGAATGAGAAGAGTTGTGACTAGCAGTGACTGACTGCGGTTGTGATACAGGGACCTGTGACTGACCATCTGTGGTGAGGTTCCGAACTACAGCTCGTTTTCTCCTTGATGAGCTGTGATATGGTATTGACCGACCAATGGTGAAGAGCTGTCTCTGGCTATTAGGCCCACTCATAAATGGAGAAACAACTGTGCTACTGTCACCTTGCAGCCCACCATTGATAGCCCAGGAAGATCCCACCGCTGGCACAGACAACGATGACAAATGCTGTGGAAAACCAAGTGTTAAATTCCTGCTTGGAAACAGTGATGGAAACATAAAGCTGTTAGAATCGACTGATGAGGTACTGGGAAGACCTGACGATGATGCATGACCGGTTGTTGAGTTGTGAAAGACTTGACTTGGATGCTGAGAACTGGAAACATGTGAGAAGCTGGTGGACGTAGGCATATACGGCTGTGAAAGCAGAACTCGCTGGATGTGGCGCTTGTAGTTAGTGCCATGTCGTACCTGAAGCATATCCGATAATCGAACTATGTACGGTAGATAGAACGGGTGTCGATTGAAGTCAACAGCGCTGGCTTTGCACAGATGAGCTTTCTCCAGCAGTGACGACACCTCGACACTGTAGCTATGATACTGTCCGGTATCGCCCGCCCACTGCCACGACACCCCTACAGCCGGAGCACTGTCGGCCGGATATTCTTGCCTTCTGACAGGCAGACTGGCTCCACTGGATTGGCTGGTCTGACTCATGGTGTTCAGATCCACTACAAACTGGGCATGAGACGCACTCACGTTGCTTAGCTGCACGCTGTACTGGTTCGGCCATGCTGTGGTCAGGCCTCTGGCCACCCACTGCGAATGTGCTGTTTCGATATAGTTGGACACGTCGGGTTCGTAAGGCAGCCAGTGACTCGTGTAAAATAACCATTCCCATACGACAACCGACCCTTGACTTGACATCCGAGCGATAACACGACACTATACTACAGACAAGAGTTTACTTTAATGTACCTTACGTCTCGATTTTATCAGTTTCAGTTTCCTCCATGATTTCTGGTCCAAGAACAACATAACGTAACGTATCGTTACGTAACGTATGTGTGCACAAGATTGTCAGATTGGGCGGGAATGGAAAGGACCGGGGAGGTAGTTGCAGTATCCGAGACGCTGGCCGAGACCTTGAAGCTCCCGACACTATCGGGAGCTTCAAGGTCTCGCCGTGACGTTTTCCGCACTGACAATGAAAAAAATTATACGAATTAATTAACTCGCACCTTGGTAAAATTTTTGCTATTTGTGATATTGTGGGTTTTTGCTCGTTATTTTGACAATCGTCACTAAATAATTAACGGCTTGCACCATAAAGAATTGCAACTGCAGTGCTGTAGACATGAGCCATTATTTTTATCATAATTTGCAAGCAACTGAAATTAGTAAACTTACAGCTGATTATAGCCTTATTCGTTGTCTACATTTGGCTGATAGTATCCATTCTCACTTTATGACGAAAAAAGCTTGACATGACATAATTCTACTTAATGATAAACTAGAAAAGCACTCGCTGAGCGCAGACCTCCACCAAGCATATTGATTCGACACATGCCCCATTTAAAGCAATGTTAACGAAAATTTCAAAGTGACCCAGAATCCAGGATTCCTTCCGAATCACCCCCAAAATTGAATCACTTGTAGTTTTTGCCATTCTTGACATTCCCTAAAAATTTCAGAACAATCCTTCCATAACTTTTTTAGTTATCTTGCTGACACACAGACAAACAAACAAAGTCTGGCAAAAACATTACCTCCTTGGCGGAGGTAATAATAGGCTTCGGACATAAACAATATGGTCGGCTTTTCTAGCGATAACTGGGCTTCTTGTATTTCTAGCACGTACACACACAATACAAATGTGCTGGTAACTTTAACAAAACACATATGAAGCAATGCAAATAAAACTAGCAAACACATACAGCTGTTTTAATTATAGGCGTTTAACCATACAAATTAATATCAATGCAACCAGAAAATTAAACAGAGTATTTGTGTTAACTGGGCAAAAATCTAACTCTAATGCATCACTGTAGTCTGTAAAACGTGAAGTTCATGATGTTATCACAGGTCTAGGCCTAATGCAGAATCATGTCAAGGTCATGTAAGTGACGTGAAGGTCACTGAAGGTCACGTGACGTCATCAACAGTTTCTTTACAAAACTGGTAAGAAATTAACACCCGACAAGTCAACAAGCAAAGTAAAATCTGCTTAAACATCTGTAAGTTTATCACTCGATCGTCATAATAGTCAGCATTACGGGCCTTGTCCGTCCATCTGTGTATCTAATACAAGTTTCTGACTTGAACAGAGAAGGGCACAGAGAAAAAAAAACGAAATTCACGACAGCGTTAACTGTTGGAGTAGTAGGCCACTGCTGGGCCATTTTTCAGTTCAAAAAGATCAAAGGTTAGAGTTAGGCTGCACAGCTCTTAGCGGTATAATTATGTCGGCACTGGGCTGATGTATTTTTCTAGCTTAAAAAATACACAATTCACGGCAAGACGACTATGGAAGTAACTAAAACGTCAACTTTGACTGCTGTGAGTAACTTTCCACTAGCATTAGCATACTGTTAAATAAACAGATCATGGCGGATCATGTACATAAATACTATCCAGTATGGCACACCAACACTTAGGCCTAGTATCACAAAATATCAAACTGCGCCACATGCAGTTTTCAAGCTCAGTGGGGTCCTGCCCATGCTCCCCAAGCCCTCCCCCAAATATTTTCCAAAAAGGGAAAATTGTTTTGGTTCAAAAACATTCTGCACATGTAACAGGTTTTGGAGTAGGGCATCTATCCCCCAGTGCATGAAAATGTGCAACTTCAACGTTGATTCTTCGAAAATTTTTCTGTAGGCATAGCCCCCATATCCCGATACTGGGAAGTGGCTATGTTACTTCTCCCAAAATCCTACCCCTCGGCACTTGTATGCGCCTTGCAGACACTGCAGATTAAAATGTGTTATTTTTAGCTTGCAAAAATGCATGAAAATGCGCAGTTTCAACGTTAACTTGTTGAGCTTGGGTCCCTGCATCGTCAGGCCATGACATTTCCCACCCCCACCCAAATATTTTAACAGCACAACGTCCCATTTAAGCTCAATAAAACACGTTTTCGACCAACTCTGCATCTCAATCACAGCACCTTGATTATCAATGCCACGTGTGACAGTACTGCCACTTCTGTGTCTACAAACTATACCCCGAAACCGATAAATGTTGTGTCGGAATGAATGCAGTATTGGAACTAGTGTTCAGATTTGATTTTATCTTGACTGATACACTAAGATGCATGCATCAACAGCATGTGTCAGTGTCTACGTCATGAATACATGCGACTAACAGAGTATACGATAGGTAATGACTAGCACCATCAGTAGCATCATCATACAGATACAGGTGGGTACAGGTAATACACCAGTCATTTGTCAGTTACACCCTGTAGTCACATCACACCTGGTCAGCAAGGTGTGACCTTCATCTGAATATGTCATATATAGCGAGCAGATCGTCAATCCGACACATGAATATTCCGAGCAAATTCATCGACCTACAACATCAGCTGTCATTATGCCCCATGCATATTCGGAGCTGATACTTTATCGGCTGTCATTACTGCTCTACAAATCACACCATTCACCACGTTGAACAAAATATCTGGAAAAGTACATAACATAATGCTGTGTAAAAGGAAACGCATGAAGCTTAACAACGAAGCAAGATGCTTCACAGAGTTCGGGCAATCCATGACCAGAAAGTCTACATAAATACATCTTCTCGATGATAATAAGCGTTACTGGTGAACAGCCGGATAATAATGCGGTTGCACTGATGCTATAGATGTCTGCATGTGTTTGTGATGAGCATTCAACGCTGAGAACAAGACAAGATCTCAAGTTCACAAACAAGATCAGGCCATTCCAACCCTAGACCACTCCAGCAAAAAGCATGAAATAAGACCGAGACAGCAAGAAAGCTATTTGAGACCAAGACCAAATCAGAGGAAAACAACACAAATCGATAACAGCAAAACAGCCATGTACTTAAAAGTGTTAACAAAAAATGTGCATCAAACATACAATTTATACATTAGGCTCACCCACCCCTCACTCTTATGATTAGTTGTTAACATTCGTTAATTTTTTCTCCCTTTGAAAAAGTGCAGGCACAAGCCACATTCCTGAAATCACTGCAGCAAAGCAAAACTGGATGGAGGAAGCTCACAGATCTGACAATTGCTGTGATGAGATACAGAGACCAAACACATAGAGCTAACAGACTACAGACCTGACAAGTGACGTCACCTGAGACCTGCCAGTTCAACAGCCTTGCCGAGTATGACGTTTATATCAACACAAGGATATCGCTGCACACACACACCAACAATCAGATCATCGGCTCTACTTCACCTGCTTACTTATTTACTCATGCATTGACTTACTAACTTAAATACTGACAACTTTCATTGAGACCACACATTTATTTTATCTATTCAAACAACAATCCTACAAAAAGTGATGAAAAGACATAAACAAGGAAGCCTAGCTAACGCAAAGGAGTACACGTGACAGCAATGCATGTTTGAAAGCCCACTCCAGACAAAATCTAAGCTCACCGATCCCAGCAACTGACGTTGGGTACGATGCATTCACATACGCCAGATGGCACCATCATCTCACGTGGTTGCTGCAGTGCGAGTGGCTGAATGCGAGTATTTTGAAGGGAGTACCCAAGTTTGACACCCCCACAGAGAGAATTCCTTGAACGCAGGGGCAAAATGTAAACTAGTGAAAACTACGTTTAATGCTGAAAATTTAGTATGCAGGCTGTCCCGGTCCATCTCTAGTGATTTCGGTGCAATTCACTCTTGAAATGTGTGTTGCAGCGAAAAAATCGCCAAAAAATCCATAAAAACCTTTATTTTGCATTCAAGGTCATAGTTTTTGGTGTGAATCAAAAGCCAGTGTAGAACTTTCTATTAGTGATTAATTGTAACCTAAGCTCTATCTCGCACTGTTTCTGAGATACAGTGGCTTATTAGCTGAAAATTGCAAATTTTTCACACCCCCTCTCATTTAGCACTTTCGCTGGGGTTGATCCCTTTCAATTTTATGGAAAAGCTTTATGGATCCTAAAACTGGAGTCTTCCAGGCAGCCGACGGTGAAGATTTGGTGATCCTAGCTTGCACTGTTTTTGACTGATACTTTATCGCTGATATTGAGAAGATCTTTCAAGCGTAATAGTTAGACTCTAACCCAAAGGAGCAACTGCTCATTTTCAAAAACAAACTTTATTTACAATTTCAGTGAGTTATTTGCCATCAAGACACTCACTACTAGAAAATATTTTCAGCACAAAAGTATATCCCCAAAAAGGAACTTCTGGCCTAGTGGCAATATTGGTTAGTTAACAGCTAAGGGCCTCAAAAGTGACTTACATTACAGAGTAGTTTTGTAGGATTCTCTGTGGAAATAAGTTTCTGAGGCATCATTAATTTTGCTTGATGTAGTGCAATTTTCTGTCATATTTTAAACAAAAATAAACACATTGAAACATGCAACATTCTTCACAGATTCAGCTAAATATAATGATAATGAAAAAGTGTAACAAGCAGTGAAAACCTGAACAAGCTTCATATTAGTTGAGAAGTCGCCAGCCAACAGGTCGTCTCGTATTAAACTTAATACAAAAACACAGCACAAATCTCGATAAAACAGTCCTTTATAAAACCATCACCACCAGTGGCAGCAGCAGCAACAGTTGTATTAGTACTGCAAAACTTCTAATAAAAGCCCCCGGCGTTTATTTGTACATTTGACAAACCTCCCCCCCCTGGGCATTTAATAGAGACCTGGTGCATATTGGAGATCCGACATTTATTTATATCTTGTACAAATGGCAAAACACAGGTATCCGTCAGTCAGGGAAATTAATGCTTATAACTCTATGACCTAACCCAAAAACTTAATCAAATTTTGTCAACGAGCAACAGCATTCATTCTTGCACGCCTATCGAATATCCATTAAACTAACCACCCAGTGTCGTCGCCGTGCATGGGGCAAAATGACACTGTTTTGTAAATTATTTATCAAACAACCCTCGTATTAAGGAACTATATTGCCTGGTAAATGCGGACTGATTTCTTTGCACTGTTTGACATTATTGAAAATTATTGCACATTGAACATACTGTGCATGCAGTCTCAGTAAAGCTGAGGTCTTAAGTGTGTTTTTTGTTTTTAAACTGTACTTCTGTACAGCCTACGATTTCACAATAAATACACAAATACGGGCCTATATACTGTGACTATATATTGTGACTGCCAGATTGGTACCCCACGTCTGTGTGCAACCGGCATTTATTGGAGACCAGGCAATTATTAGAGACCCAGCATTTATTTGTACATTTGTTGTGTATAGGATAATTAGATGTCAGCAGCAGCAGCAGCTGAGGCGCTGCTAGCGATGCAGCTGCTGCTGTGACTACTATACAGTCAGTGCGTGCTGCTGAGCGCTGGCCATTCTATAGTTAGTCGTATTGAGAATGGTCGACCGCGGGTATGTGTTTGTGTGTGGAATTTGTTAGATTAGTTTATTATTATTATGTCTGAGTTGTAAGTACAATTATGATGTTTATACTGTGGAACAATGACGAAATCACAATTATGAATCACACATAAAATGTCACTGTGAAATGATAATAACAGCACTGAAATTCTAACTTACTGTGTCTGTTGTATCTTGAGTTAGTTAGTTAGTTAGTTGTAAGATACATTATGACATTGGATGTGAAAACTGGATACGAACCCGTTAGGCTACCTTCTGAGACTAATTCCCAGATTGTCAGGATCAAGCCAAGCTTAGATGAATTACAAGATAGATGTCTCATAGAAAGACGACTAGTTGGTGACACTTGAACTAAATAGCAAATAGGTATTATGAAGTTAATTAAAATATAAAGTAACACTACTAGAATACCAACTACATGACACATTTGACAAAAAACCCCTGCATTTAATAGAGACCCGAAAGGAAAGGGAAGTCGCATCTTATAGGGGGAGAGGCTATGGTACCATTGGATAAGGAGTGACAGACAGAAAGACCACACAATGGCAAAGTATGTCACAATAGCCAGTAATACTAATGCCATTAGCAATCAGTAAACGTGTAAGAGGATACCAGTGACAAACACCATAAATAACTTACATCAACATTGCACAGCAAACATAAATCAGGAAGTCAAATCGATTTTTATCAGCCAGAAGCGTGTCCCATAGCCGAAGCACATCTGCAGATATACACAGAAACAAAGATACAAAACAGTGATGATTCGATATATCGAAAATATCGATATATCGTTTTCGATATCGATATATCGTATCGTATTGTCGAAAAAATATCGAATTTTTCGATATATCACGATATCTTTTATGTATCACAATATTTTCGATATATTACAATATTTTACGCCAGAAATTTATATTTTTATTACTGCAATACCAAAATAACGAGAATAAATGGAGAAAATGACAAACTAACCAAAGCAAACTAACTACAGTGTCGTATTTGAATGACACGACAGTCTATAGTTCATTTTTAAGTTCACTGACACATTTAGGTATCTACGTAAACCAAACTGCCTTGCTGAACGTTCACGTCTTGTTCTTGTGATTGTATAAGATTAACATACTTACCGTTTTTAAAATATCCATCTTAATATTGCGATATTTTCAAAATATTGTATCGATATCGTATTGAAATTTAAATCCTGATATTGAATCATCACTAGCAGAAAACACTGCCAGTCAGACAGACAGCCACAGAGGTACACACAGTCTGACATGGACACCACCATTATCAACTTTCTATCGTATGAATTATGCACGTAAGCTTTGTTTGGCCTGATAACCTTGAACTACGACCTCTGACCAACAGCAACACAAATTCATCACATTTAAACCTTTATTTACTAACTTTTTGACATTTCAGTAACTATTGCTGCTTTTTCTGAATAATTTTTGCTTGCACTTTTAACAATAAAACTGGTTGCTAGTCACTGTTTCAACCTATCAGTTTATTCAAAACGTGCACCATACCAGGAAGTTCAAATTCCTGGGATAGGAGCAACGTCAGCCAGCGGAATGCATAATACTGTGGCTTGATGTCTTGCTGCTGAAGCTTGAGCCAAACCGTCACATCAGACATCTTCAGGCGGTCGTCAAACTTCTGCATTAACATCCCTACATACATTCAGACAACAGTGACATCAAAACATGCTCAGCAAAACATCATCATCATCATCATCATCATCATCATCATCAGTACAGATATATTTAACGTGGCCTGAATAATAAACACTGTTTCTAGGACCATGCCAATATCAGCATTTGTAAGGATATTTCGGCATATCGCTGGATTCATCACTGAGACAAAATCAAGTTCTACAACCAAAAAAATATGTCGTTGGCCCAAGTGCTGGTACACTGGGCAACTTCACTTTTTGACTTAAGACTTTCGCTGAGCCTTTTCGCTGAGACAAAGCTAAAGCTGAATGCTAAAGTCTGTACTTGGACCAAAATTCAACTAAATGATTAAAAATGGCGGAAACCGGTAAAGCTAACAGTAAATAAATCAACCAGTTATGCTTGGACTTGCTTATTTAATTGCGCCGCGCACGCAAATGACGTAATTACGTTATGTTTTACATCACTGTGTAGCCATTACAGCATTTATTTTTGGTACCAGACTGCTTTAATTTACTAAACTATCTGTACGTATAGGACTGTATAGTAGTACCATGTTTTCGCTCAGCGAAATCACTTCACTTTTTGACATAAGTAGGTACTTAGACCGAAGTTTAGACTTAGCGAAAGTCTCAACGAAAGTCTAAGTCAAAAAGTGAAGTCGCCCATTATGTGTCTGACTGCTTAGAGCTGTACAACCGTAACTGAAGCCTTTTGTACCTCTGAACTGCAAATTGATACACTGGGGCCTAATTTACAAAACATCGCAAAACAATCATAAAACTGTTGTAAAATTGTCACCACTTGGTCATATATTTGTCGTAAATCAATAAGTTACCATGTCATAAAATTGTCGTAAAACGTTGTATCCAAATTTTGGAAGCTGATTTTCTGACTTTATAACTCTCTCATAATTTTGTCGCAACTCCATAGTTGCTAAAGTTAGCCAGCCAATCAACCGCCGTTATGTTGACCTTAACCACAACCTCAACCAATTGTGATGCAGTGTCACTGAGATGGCGACGCACGGTGCTGCATGCTGATCATCTGCTTCGACCACTGCCAACGATAAGTTACCTTAAACGAAATTTATATGTATTATGGCACTATGTGAGAATTAAATAC
>Ga0209671_1007507_pt1 | contig 11319 bp, 6 predicted proteins | sample WorMetHERISLAND2_2_FD_187401 | JGI IMG/M metagenome (GOLD analysis project Ga0209671, IMG submission 187401) | Marine gutless worms symbiont microbial communities from Max Planck institute for Marine Microbiology, Germany - Olavius geniculatus... | ecosystem: Host-associated > Annelida >...
GTGTACAACTGTTATCAAAGACACTCTGGCAGACTAGTCTTTAACAAAATCTCGAGAAAACCATGCACATATATTCGTTCAACCACAACGGTTGAAGAAAGTTGTTGTTGTTAATCTGCTGATCGAAATTTGGATCACGTGACCGTCACCGACCAATCAGAGGTTGAGAAAATAGATCAGCGGAGCGGATCAGCTCAGCTCAGCAGATTAAACCGACCCTGTCTCGATATCTCTGTCCATCTGTCTCTGTGTGTCTGTTAGTTTCTGTCTACATGTCTATGTGTCTGTCTCTGTCTGTCCGTGTGTGTCTCTGTTTGTTTTTTTGTCTGTGTCTCTGTCTCCATTCTGCATGAAACTGTGAAGTGTTGCACGAAACAGTTGCACAAGTATTGCATGCAACTGTTGCACGTGTGTGTTGCATGCAGGGCTTTGGTTTTGTAACATATGCCAGTAGTCAGTGTGCTGAGGCTGCTAGGATTGCTATGCATGGAGCTGTCGTCGAGGGTCGCAAGATAGAGGTCTATAAACAACCCTCTCTCTAGTCTCTCTAGTCCGCAGGGTTCCCACGCTTCCCAGAAAGTCCGGGAATTTTTTTTCTTGTTCTGTAAGGTTGGCTCTACCCCAGGCCCTGCATGCTAGGGGAGTATACAATGCTCCCCCAAATCTTTTAGTGGGCTCTGGAGGAAATATTGTTAAATGCTTGCTATTTGTCTTTGTATTTGTATTTATGCCCTTTTTGTGGTCTTGGAGAAACGTTTTGACAGTCCTGGAAAGGTCCTGGAAACTTTTGTTGGTAAAAGTGTGGGAACCCTGAGTTTCGTGCTTCTCGTGAGCATTAGCTTAAATTTTTTGTTGTAAAGGTTAAACTTTCTGTTCCATTATTATGTGTATGTGCAATTTTGCCTGGAAAGGCCATCAGTGACCTATATTGTGTCAGGTGGGACGTTAAACCCTACTCACTCACTCACTCACTCTCCCAAAACTGTGGCTACTGTGTAACAGACAATATGCATAAAATTAGACAAGTTTTACCAAACTTCTTGCTGGGAATGGTTGGCTTGTGGATTAGGGTTAAGGTCAGAGTTAGTGTACAGGGTTAAGTTTTGAGTTATGGTTTTGTGTTAAAATTCTCAACTTGACTGCGGAAAATTCTGAAGCTGTTGACTGTGCAGTTGACTTGTTCAGTTGTTGTGCACAGATCAACTACGCGACTGCACGCATTATGACGAAGAAACTGACCCAACAGAATGTATTGGCAGGTAATGTCTCTTTCTCTCTCTCTCTCTCTGTGTCTGTCTCTGTCTGTTTGTCTCTCTGTCTGTCTGTTTGTTTATCTCAGGTAATGCTACTAACTGCTATCTGTCTGTCTCTTTTACTAGCAGGCCATTTGTTTGTCTGTAGGTATGTATGTATGTCTCTCTGTCTGTTTTTTGCGATGTTTGTCTTTTAGACTTAGCCTATTTTTCTCGCAGGTCTCAGGTCAGTCAGTGTGATTTCCGTGTATCTCTTAAAGGTTAAAAAAGGTTAAAGTTGGTGATATAGCCCTTAATCGGACACCCATCTCAGAGCTACGGAGCGTCACCTGTTACCTGCCACCCGACACAGGTGAACGCGCCCCACCTTAACCCCAGCCAGATAGGCCGGTACTCGATTTACCTACCCAGGAGGGATGGAAGGCTGAGTTGACCTAGGCGGCTGGTTACATACCTAGATGGTTTACCTGCTGGCAGGCAGTCACCCATCACAGTACTAACCGGGCCCAGCGTACAGTAACTTCATTGATCGTATCAAACGCATTACCACTACATTACGCCACCAACCCGCTGTTCACACTCGCTGCAAACTGAGCAGCAAATTTGCAGCGACAGTTATCAAAAATTGGGACAGAAAGTGTTTTAAAACTGCTGTTTATGAAATAACTCTGGGATCAACAGAATTATTGAAACGATGAAAAGAAAGTAGATACATCAAGGCGAAGATCCATCGTAAAAGAAGTGCACAGTTTGGGCCACTAAAGGAGAAATTAGCAAAGAAAGAAGAACTTAACATTTCGTTTACGATCGAACGATCAAAAAAATGACAGTAGGCCTACGCATCTAGTCTACAGCTATACTCAGAATTAGAAAAGAAAGAGTTCGTTAAAAATTAGCTGTATACGACGAAATCGAAAGATCTTCAGAAATAATAAGTGAACTAAAAGAAAGCAGTTACATCTAAGTAAAGATTTATCGTTACAGAAATCGGCAAGGTGGACAATTAAGAAAGAAATGGATGAGGAAGAAAGTTACGCAATGTCGTATAGGCATAAAACGGGATTTACGCTAACTGTACACGCACGGGATTTCCAGTGGCAGCCTGGCTGTCGCAGGCCTAGTAAATGGTTATAACGTTCTTTCTTAATCGACACTAAAATGCCACTACTTTGAAGAGCTAAGAACCTTAAACAATGTCTGTGTAGTATTTTCTGTAAATTTTCGATCGTATTTATCGACATTTTCTCACCAAAACCTTAAGTCATCGCTGAGCTCAAACAAGTGCACTGCATCTGATCTGGGCAACTTGTTATCAACAAGGCTGTTCTCACCAAAAGATATCATATAAATTGCATATATGTGCGAAAGCTGGCGGTGGACACTTCGAGTTTTCATGGTCACTGCCAAGTTATTTATTCTGTGCGTGGTGGACAAAAGTAATGTGCCTCGTTTTTATGGACCACCCTGTAGAAAACAATGCCATTATGTGACAAACAGACATTGCTATGTAAGTAAGTAAGTAAGTAAGTAAGTAAATGATTTATAAAGCGCCAAAGTCTCAGAAAGAATCAGGGTGCATAGGATGATGGACGCTAGGTGGCAGAAAAGGCTGACTAAAAGTAGTGGGTCTTTAAGTGACATCTGAATGTAGCCAAGGTTTGACATTGACGAATTTGAGGAGTTAAGGAGTTCCAAATTCTCGGAGCAGAGACACGAAAAAAACGGGAACCAAAGGATAAGTTATGCCGTGGAATTGCAAGTAACTGACTGGTAGAAGAGCGCGTGGACAATGAGGATTTATGATATTGCAGAAGATCAGTAAGGTAAGGTGGATGGCCAGTGTGCAGTGCCTTATAAGTTGAGGTGGCGAGTTTAAATCTAAATTTATGTAAACTGATCGCCGTTAGGCTCGTATTTGCGATTTGTGGTGCTAATTTAAAAACACACTAAACTGTCAGTGTGTGCCAGACATGACACTGTCTTACTTAAACACATAACAGATTGAATGTAGCGAAGTGCACGCAGTAGGCCTGCTATACTACTGTAGAACGATCGGCTTTCCTTATAGCGAGAGCTGGGTTTTCTGTTTATAGTTGTGCCATCGTATGGTGTAATAAAGATTGCTATAACAATTGGCAACCTGTGATTTGGAACGTGTCATAGTGAAACGGTGTGTGAGGCAAACTTCGACGCGAAGTCGAATTGCGTCATACTGAGCGGACAGAGCGATGACGCGCGAAAAGTCGAGACTGATGTCAGGAAGAAATGTCTTGCAACCGTGTGCCACGGTACAGTCAAACTCAGTCAACCAGGTATGATGAATGTATGCTATTTAAACCATCAAGAATTATAGTGTTATCCGATTATCACCCCTGAACTCCACCTGCTTGTGCCATTTCCGTGTATGTATTGATATGCTTTTTCTGCAAATAGTTGACGATAACGTCGACGATCCTGACGATTCTCTACAGCGGTCATACACATTCTTTTGTTTTAGTTCCCGCAGTTATGTCAAAAAACAAATAAGCAGTCTCATAGTCAAATAGTCTGTTTATTTCTAATTATACACTGTGAGTCAGAAAAACTGTTCCACTTTTTTATTGCTAATATCTTCGCCAAATGTTAACGGATTTTTATAATTTTTTTACTAATGCATTTAAATATCCCACCACACTTTAACACTGCGTCCTACACTACGATGTAAAACGTAGATTTACAAAAATTACTAAAATCACTGTATTCAAAAAATTCAAAAATAGGCTAATAGTCGCATGTTTTATGGACCAACGTACATTGAAGGTAATACTGTTTTTGAATAGTTCACTTGCCAGCGGCAAACACAAAGAATATTTAATTGCTGTATTTAAACATTGACTTTAGTCATGTACAAAAAATTTTTTTCGAAACATTTTGCTGAAAACCGCATGACTCTGCGATGTAGCCTACGGTTGCACAATTATGGTGCTATAAACTTTGTGTCGTTTTTTGGTCCACCCTGTATTTATAGCGCTCCCAAAAGCCAGCTAAAGTCTAAGACACGAGCTGGCCAGTGAGTTTGCGTTATTCTTCCGGATATCGTAACTTTAAGGAGTATAGTGTGTATTCCAAGTTTTATACTTACATTTTCTGACCACGTCCACTTTGACTTTGTTAATTAGTTTGTTGAAATTCTGTTTTGACGACAGTTTTCATTCCATTTTTTACAACTTGGTCTGCTGGCCTACAGTCTTACGCACTGCGGAACTGATTTGTCTGCAGGTTTGTCGGTGACAGATTTTACGCAGCAAGACACCGAGGGACACAAACACATCGTCTATTTGCAGAGCACTCACAAATGTGCCATTGATGTCCAGCTGTCACAGACTTCTGCGTAAATATAGTTTAATATTATTATAACGTGCGTTTTTCAGAGGTATAGGTCTTACATTACCGTAGGCCTATAGCGAACAGAAAAATCGGACTTTTTGCAGACCTCATCTCTGACTTTTTTTTTGCTTTTTGTAGGTGTGGATTTAAGCAGATTTTGAGCAAGAAGATGTGACAAAATTGGTAGAGTAAAGTAACAAAGTAGTATAATGTGAGCCTAACCTACCAGATGACCACGTAACTTCCAACCCAGCCAATCGTTAGGCTTAGGACCTAACATGGTTTTGCAGCAACTGTGGTTAAAGTCGTACGCACGTGCTGTTCAGTGATGTGCGGTCGTCGCCAACTTATCAACAGTCACAGTCGACCAGTTCGTCTCCTTCTGCATCATCTACTGCAGCATCTTCCTGTCAGCCGCCAATACACGTAGAACTCGGCTCCATTGCAAACTTTAAGGTAGACTCCTGCATGCAGCCCTTGTCGATTTCGTGGCTTTCTGCATTGACTGGGCCTAAAAATTGCGTCCTTCCGGTTGCCATCCGTGCATGAAAAACCTGCGTCCTAAAATTTTTATCGGACTTCTAAAAATATCAGCGCAGTTTTCAGTATGGCACAGGATAAGCTATAAGCTATTTCACCGGCCATATTTAACCGGTCATGATTGATCAAACGTCCGTTCCTATGAGAACGGGCGTTTGTCCGTTCACCGCTTTGAACAGTTTTAGCCGGTACGTATGAGCACCATAGGTAGCGGCCTTCGGGATGCTTGCCGTACCGCCGCAGGGACGGCAGCAGGCAGCAGCCGAGCAACTGACGACCTCAGCTTTAGCATCACGTATCCGCCAGTCGGCAAACCAGCACCTCAAGCCTAGCAAGTAAACCATCACAGATAGCCGGTCGGCAAGTTTTCGGCAGTGCTTGCCTGCAATAACCTCGAACTTACTGCCCATATTTACGCTAATTTTTGGCGTTCATTACTGTCTCATAAATCGTTTAAAAACGTTAACCCTAACCCAAACCTTAACCCTAACCTGAACCTTAATTTTAACCCTAATCGTAAGCCGCAAACACTACACCGCAATAGTCACGCGAATTCTACTTGATGTCATTCGCTACGTGGCGACTGCGATTTTTTACTTTGACCGGTCAGATAGCTTGCAGGCTATTTGACCGGCTGCCGGTCAAACAGTCACCGCGTTTCAGTATATTTTCAAAATTTTATTGAAAAATACTGTTTACATCTAGCTTAAAATGCTGTAGTTTTTGCTTGAGTTTTCGTGAGTACTATTTAGTGTATTCGTTTGCTTTTTAATGATTTATTCGGTAATATTACATGACACGTCATGATATAAAAATAAATAATAAAAAAATTTTTTCGCCACCCTCGTCCCTAATTTATTTGCCGATTGCAAGCAAAAGCACGATTTTTTACGACATACTAATATAGGGTTCATGCGTATGCAATAAAGCTGCAATACGAAGTCTGCAATAAACAGTTTATTTTGTTTATTAAGTGCAGTTGTATTTCAATTACGTGAACATTTGCAATAGGCCTACAGCAGAAATTTTCGGCAAGTTTATACAATCGTTTTTCATCGTGATCATTGTAGTTGCTATTTTCGGAATTTTTTAAAATCTTTACTTTTGTATACATGTAATTTCTTAAACAAATAAATCCCAGACTATGCAAAGTTATGAAACTATAAAAAAATCTTAGACTAGGATATGTTATAGTTTGAACTATTTGACTTTATGCAAATAAATTAATTAGAGTAGTATAATGTTGCGACATTCTGTCTACAAGTACTAGGATACAGACGTTATCTACGTCGGGACATAAGAAAGGTAAAATGTACGCCGATATGAAATAAATGTTATAAAACTAATTATTATGTCTGTGCAGAAGGCAGATGTATTGGTCAACCTGATACCATCTGTTGAGCCAAATCTGTCATCTGCAGGAGCCGTGTCCAGGGCGTTCTTAGATGCTGCTGGACCGCAGTTACAAGCGGTAATAACGTATTTAAATGATTTTTGCTGTTAAACGTTTCGTCCATTGCCGAACGCGTGCTGTGATATTTTACGCGGAATCGCTTTTGCAGCGGTTGTAGCTGCACATTTCTCTGTAGTCTGGTCAGTCATCTGTTTGTCTGCGTGTCATTCGTAAACCTGCTCAGACTATTCGACGGATTTTGATGCCATTTGGCAGGTGCACTTGTGGCGTCCAATGACACACTGTTTCATATGGGGATCTTTGATCCTTATGGGAAAGAGAAAATTTGGGGATAAACCCCCCAAGCCAAAATTTGCAGTTGCAAGTTGCAGCCAAACCGTTAGTCAGTTCAATGCTTCTATCTGGCGAATACAAATGAGGAGAGCGATTCCGCTTTTTACCAAATTATTTTGGTTTTCGTTGTTATTATTTTACTGTCGCACTACTGTTGCATGTTTTTACTGTTGTGCCTGGAGTCTTATAACGAGTAGATGACTTATTTTTGCTACCATATATATATATATTTTTTATTTATTTTTTTCATGCCAAATTCATGTATCTTCCCCAAGGTCCCCTAGGTCTTGTTTCAGTTTTTAACCTTAGTTTACTTTAACATACATCTATCCATGGTCGGTCGTTGCTAGTAGGGATCTAGGAAGTAAACCAGTCCCTAATCCACTATCTGTGGACGAGCCCCGAGACGTAGGTGAACTGGAAAAATCCCGGAGGGATCTTCCAAACAGGCGCAATGGACGACCATCCATATTACTTACGTCAGCGACCCAATACATTTCCGGTCGTTCCAGTTTCTACTCTAAGTGCGCCTATCGCTAGCAGTAATATTGTCCGTAGTCAGCTTCCTACAGTGGCTGATCTAGCCGGAGAACCAAGGATCCAGTTCTCTAATTTGTCATATTTAGTGAATGAAGATGTATTATGTTATCTTGCACACGTGGCAGCAGCAGCAGCAGCAGTATCAGTGAAGGTCATTGAGTACGTCGTCGGTAAAAACCGAGATGCAGTAGCCTAACTGTGACATGTTTGCGAATAGGACGTGTGTTAATAATTATTATGATGTTACTTTGTGTTTATTTATGCGTTTTGGACTGATTATACGTCAAGGAGCTTCAGCGGCAGTGGCCAAGAGAATTCGGCAACGACGTGAGCCGCACGTCTGTCTACGGTAGCGTTGAGGCCAAGTACATTTATCACGCTGCCATTAGAAGATGCCGAGATGCACGCAGTATTCAGGCGAGTAGATCTAGGATCTGCTAGTTTCTTGCACTAGTTAACTTTGCCAATTTTGGTAATATAAACCGGCACTCGACACACTAATGTTGACAAACAGTAGGCTAATTGTATGAAGCTGCATAAGCTCCATAAGAAGAGACTGTTAAGCATTTTCCCTTCCGTCCATATGTCTGTTTATTACGTGTAAAACTTAGCAGACGAGCATAGAATTATTTAACTATCACCACTTGTATTTACCGGCTCTGTAAGAATTAAGGTACTGTTAAACATCCACCCGTTCGCCTGTCTGTCTTTTGGTCTCTATGTTTAATTGAAGCTGCATAACCCCGCGTTTTAAGCACAGAATATTCGTCTGTCAAACTGTCAAACAACGATTAATTCTCAGTACTGTCGAGTTCTTAGATTATTTAAAATGCCAACTAATGGCAACGGGTACGTGAAATTGTATTTATTGTTATTACTTATGGTGGCTGTACTAAGGCCACATTGCGGGTCTTGCTTGTCCGTCTTCCTGACTGTCCGTCCGTCTTGTACCAGCTGCTGAGTTTTTATCCAAAATTAAAAAAACAGGGAAAACGAAAATTGGTGTGAATTTTCCACCAAGGAAGAGTAACCGAGCTTACTGGACACGAAAAACGCCCAAAATGACGTAGGCTTACATCTCGTGTCGGTGTTTACGAGTCAGCCCAGGCACACCAGCCGCAGTGGTTAGCTATATGCAATGTAAAAATGGACTTTCAGTTGACGTTCAGCGTAAGTAAGTGCTTCTAAGACTGACAGAGTTAGACGGGCTTAAATAATGTCCTATTTTCTGTATATTTTGTTTGCAGCTGATGGGCCGCATGATATCTACGTGTCTGCGAATGGCCGAGGCCGACAGTGCCAAGTCGATAGCGTTTCCTACGGTCGGCTGCGGCAATCTTAAATATCATCCCAGAGACGTGGTTGAGAGCTTCCTGCGCAGCCGCGGTCAAAGCAGAACCGCATTATCGGTAACATATCAATCACTGTTAAATTTTATCAACATTTTAAATCGGTCCAAATTTAGCATTAAATAGATTAATATGCTCATTTCTATCCTCGTTTGTGTAGGCCTATGCATTTCATGTTTGTGCGTTTTTTCATTAACTTCCTGTATCCTGCTTATTTGCAGTGGTGCAGCCAAGCCAGGCATTTGCTTTTTCTCCGGTGCGCTAGTTCAACTGCACTACGGATGTCCGAATGGCCGAAAATCGGATCATTTAACGTAGAACGTCGTGGATAATATTTAATCGTATATGTCTTATAATACCCTGTCATCAAAACCTGTAATATAGTGACTATTATGTTGCTTTTAGCGCTGACTTAGGCTAAAAATGAAAAAAAACATTATGTAAGTACATACAGTGTTGGGTAAGATTTGAAATCAAACGATTTGAAATCGTGATTTGAAATCGATTTTTTAAATTGCGATTTTAATGTGAAATTATTTTAAATTACCTGATTTCGATTTTGATTTTGATTTCAAATCAATCATTTGCTGATTTTGATGATTTTAAATCGTCGTAAAAAATCACTTGGTGACCACGTCCCTATTTTAGTCGCCTTAAACGTTATGCTCGCAAATGAGTCGTTCGACTCATCTGGCCACGCAGTTATTGCCCGCCGAGATACGCCAGGAGAGGTGATCACGGCAAGTTAATCAGTTACTAGATACCGCATTGCTGGAGTGGCTAAACAAGGACGCAGTCCGAGCTTAGGCCTATACCACCTACTGAGCAAAATGATTTATAGGCGAATAAGCTTACAGCACAAAAACAATATGTAAACATTTCATTTTTATTGAAAATGTCGGAATTAAAAATGTATATCCTTTTATCAGTTATTTTGGCAGACCTTTAAACAGTATACACGCCAATGAATTATTGTTTTCGAGCAGATTTACATCGTGGCAGCCGATCAATCGATGCATGATAGCTTCATGTCTCATTTGTCACAACACAGTGGCGGTAAGTAAGATTAAGCCTGCAGTCACACATGCAGTATTATTGAATTTAAATAAAGAGAATTTTAGTGCGCATATAAATAAAATAGCTATAATTTTTGCGTTACTATGAGTAGCATATAAACGTACCCATGCATTAATTTCGTTAGTGGGGTCGCGGGTTAAAAAAAAGTCAGCAGTGCAGAAAGTTGAAATTTTCCGACCGATACTGAAATTTCTAACCGAATTCTTACAGACAGCTTAAAATTGTTGTCAGAGGAGATTATGGATGCTCAAAATTTTAATTTTGTTTTAATTTTTCGAAAATGGAGGTTTTATCCACCAATTTAGCATTTTTGGACGAGAATTTTTCGACCAACAAATTTTCTGACGATTTTCCAAAAGCCAAATATTTAGGAAAGGGGGCAACTGTGCCCGTTAGCTCCGACTACAACGCTACTGTATTTCATTGTTGTAGTTATACTTGTTAGGCCGCCCAGAATGGTAGTTCTTGGCGGTCTTATGCTGGGTTTTGCCCCAAATTTTTAGTTTATTTCTAGGATATATGTTGAAGTTGAATCTGTTTGAAAAATATACCTACGTAAATGATACTGTGCAAGAATACGATCATATTTCATAATAAAAAGTGGCACTGTTTTTGCGCATGAACGAAAATTTTTAGTAAGTTTTCACGCTGTTTTTTAGACAGTCGTGGCTTTTATTGTTAATGGCAAAATTTACGGACTTGCACATCGAAAACAGCAAAAATTACAAAAGGTGATATTGCCCGCATCACGCTAACTGTATGCCAATGTGCTGCTGAATAATATCACCTTTTGTAATGTTTGCTGTTTTCGATGTGCATGTCCTTAAATGTTGCCGTTACAAGTGTATAAACTTATGCTTTGTACATTTATATTTGCTGTTTTATTAGTCAAATAACGTTTTCCTACAGCTGATCAGTTACGGAGATATTTGGTCATAGATATTTTACAGTCACGATCTTGACCGTTTGGGATCACATGTTATTCAAATGGCGACAAGGGTCGGTTGTGGTGGAATTAGATTGGCTTCATTCAATAGCCCGTCTCCCATACCTCCTATTAGACGCAAAGATCTTGGAGATATCTTTTACAGAAGCCGAATTATAGCCCCTTTTGTCTCAAATTTCGTTGCCATGGCAACAAGGGTCAGTCGGAGTAAAATTTTGTTGGCAGCATTTGATGTTCCAACCCCAAAAACTCCCTACGCAAAGATCTCGCAGATATCTAACAGAAACCGAGTTATTGCCTATTATGTTCCAAATTTTGTTGCCATGGCAACCAGAAAGAATCGGGACAAAATTTCATTGGCAGCACTCGATGGTCCAACCCTGAAAACCCCTCTGTAGGCGCAAATATCTCGCAGTTATCTCTTACACAAGCCGAGTTATAGCCCATTTTGTCCCAAATTTCGTTCAACCAGGGAAAGTCCGGGGTAAATTTGAATGACAC